>ENA-UOXV01000473-UOXV01000473.1-marine-metagenome-genome-assembly--contig:-NODE-473-length-57613-cov-13.139824_pt1 | contig 57613 bp, 48 predicted proteins | sample MGYA00238165_ERZ766961 | MGnify/ENA primary metagenome ERZ766961 (study PRJEB28924, sample SAMN03173240) | marine metagenome | biome: Marine; feature: Water; material: Subsurface seawater | place: North... | reverse complement strand
TTTCATAATAAAGTAGCGAAACAAATGTCTCGATTGAGTGAAGCTTTTTCTGAGTTTAACCTTGAAATGGCCCAAAAGGTACTAAAAAAAGATGTAAAATACCAAAGCTTGGAAGCAGAGTATCGACAGGCGCATTTGGTTCGTGTACAAATGGAAGAGACCAACTCAGTAGCAACGCATGAGGTTCATATGGAACTCATGGATATGTTGAAACAAATCAATGTATATATCGGAAATATTGCAAAAACGATTACCGATATAAAGATTTAAAAATAAAGAGTTAAAGGGAGTATTAGAAAATGAAACGGAACGGAAAATGGTCAATTTTACTTATTTTGTTAGGTATTGTTTTTAGCGGGTGTTCATCTAAAGAAATCAATACACTTAACTCCAGTGAATACAAACTATTGTTAAATAACGAAAAGTTTAATGATTACGAGGCTGGCTTTAAAAATTATTGGTCTATCGTTAAAACGGTTGCAAATAATAATAATATCCCAATTCTTGAAAATGAAAATCCTTATAAGCTAAAACATAAAGAAGTTAGCTTCTTTGATACAGAAAACTTGGATCTGCGGAAATATGGATTTTTAATCAGACAGAGGGTGAACTATAAAGGCAACAATAAAAAACCAGGAGTTGAGTTTACTGTAAAATACAAACAATCAAATCCAAAAGAAGCTCTTGCCGTGGACTTAATGCTTTCAGAAGGATATTTACCAAAAGATGATACGATTGAATTAGAGTCCGATATTGTCTATAATGCCATATCCAATGGCGGGCGTGATATAAAATATTCAGTTTCCAACGCTGTTAAATTAGATAGTGCCCCTGAAATGACCTTGGGTGCCTTTTCTAAAATGTATTCTTCCCTTGGTGATCTTGGCCTCTCTCCTTCTGCCCCCCTGAATCTTGTTGGCGGTGTTGTTGCTGACGAATGGAAAGTGGCTCCGGGCAAGTTAGATTTTGGCGATGGTTTATTTGGTAGTGTGGATATGACAATTTGGATAGTTCAAACTGAAAATGGATTAGAACGTATTCCTGAATTTTCTTTTGACCATCCCTTTCTAGAAAATCGCGAGTATAGCAAAGAGGCTATGACCCGCTGTACTGATTTTATAGATAAACTGCAAAAGTTTGAAACAAGCTGGGTTGCACCTGGTGCATCAAAGTCATCTTTTTTGTTTGAAAAACATAAAAAAAATTAAAGGAAAAATAAAATGACAAAACTTTTTAAATGGTGGAAAACAGGAGAAGACAAGCCGTTACGCTCCGATGAATCACAAATAAAAAAACTTTTTAATTATAAACGAAAAAGCGTTTTATGGTCAGTCGTTTTTGGGTATGGAATATTCTATATCGGAAGGCTTACGATCTCCGTAGCGAAGAAACCCATGATGGATGCAGGAATTTTGGATGCAACTGAATTGGGGATTATCGGCTCACTCTTATTTTACACCTATGCTTTCGGTAAACTAACAAATGGTTTTCTTGCCGATCGTGCAAATATTGCCAAATTTATGTCAACGGGGTTATTTATCTCAGCTATTGTAAATCTCATCTTCGGTTTCACCACCACCTTTTGGGTTTTTGCTATTCTTTGGGCAATTAATGGCTGGTTCCAGTCTATGGGTTCAGCACCGGCTGTGGTGAGCGTAACGCAATGGTTTAGTAACAAAGAGCGGGGAACCTACTATGGAATTTGGGCTGCATCCCACAATATCGGAGAAGGACTAACCTTTATCGGAACAGCTACGGTCATTTCCATTTGGGGTTGGCGAGCCGGATTTATAGTTCCTGGAGCTATTTGTTTTATTGTTGCAATTATACTTTCCAAGACGCTTCAAGATCGTCCGGAAACCTACGGATTGCCCAATGTATTTGATTTCAAGGGAGAGAAGTCACAGAAACAAAAAACCAAAAAATCTATTAAAGATTTCCAATTAGCCGTTTTGAAAAGCCCAGTCGTCATAAAAGTAGGATTATCTGCAATGTTTCTATACACTGTAAGGTATGCGATTCACAGTTGGGGCCCTCTTTATCTGCAAGAAGTCAAAAATCTAGGCTTAGTTGAAGCAGGTACCGTCATGGGTATAGCAACTATGTTTGGTCTTGGGGGAGCAATTTTCTCTGGGTGGTTTTCCGATAAGTTTTTTAATTCAAAACGAAGTCACCCTGCATTAATTATGGCTTTAATTCAAATTTTAAGCTTAATTTTGATATATATGCTTCCCGAAAACAATCGTTTGTTAAGCATCGCTGCCTTTGGCCTCTTTGAATTTACTTTGGGGACTCTGGTCGTTTACATTGGCGGTCTTTGGGCCGTGGATTTGTTGCCAATAAAAGCAGCTGGATCCGTTAAGGGAATGATTGGAATTTTCAGTTATGTTGGTGCCGCAACCCAAGATTGGATTAGCGGATTATTAATCGATGGGGGAAAAACAGTGACAAATGGTGTAACTAGTTATGATTTTGATGCGGCTTTTGCTTTCTGGGTTGGGGCTGCAGTTATAGCTATGTTGTTACCCTTAACCCTTTGGAAAGAAAAACCTAAAAATTAGTATAAAAAATAGGAGCTAAAATGATATTTTTATTGAAACACTTTTATCGTGTACTGGCAATCTTTATTCTTACAGTTGGTCTATCAGCTCAAGCAGTTACCATTCAATCTGCAAGTGGTTTAAATGTAACGCTTGGCGGAGAAGTAGAAATGGAATTTATTGACGTTGAAGGTCCCGGTGGCTTTTCAAATCAAGATTTAACGGTAAAAAAAGTAAAGAACCGTAGCCCTCACATGAGAATTGACAAAGCAGTTCTAATAGCCAAGGTTGATTACAACGAGAACCTTTATTATAATTTTGAATTTCGATTCAGTGATGACAGAGCGTTTATTGACAAACATTATGCCCGGTTAAATATCCCTTCTATCAACACGCAATTTGAGTTGGGGAAAAACAAACCTATGGTTGCAACAAAAAGAAGAACTGAAGGGTACCCCCTCATTGGAACGGCTTTCTGGAAAGGACGAGAGTATCATATAACTTCGGAAACAAAAACAGAAATGGGTCCATTTAAAATAACCGGCGGACTTTCTTTCGCGATGAAAAGACCCATTGGAACTGATGATGCTGCGGAAGACAAATCATTCAAGATGTTAGTCTATGATAATTACGACAGCAAAGATGGGCAAACATTTGAATATGGCACCTCGCTTGGTCTAAAAGCCTTTGGGTTATCTGCTCAAGGTTGGTATTACACCGGAAAGCTTATTGATGACTTTGATTGGAAAATGTCTCTCGGTTTTATGTCTGGATATAACGATTATGCCAAATCAACTGAAGGTGTAGAAAAAGATGATATGACTCATTATTGGTATGGAGGCCGTGTTGGTTTTGACCAAGGTAATCTCCACACTCGTGTTGAATATATTAAAGCAATGGATGGATGGCTACCTAGAAGCGGTTACTATGTAGAGGGATCATATGATGTAAATCTTAAAAAAGGCAGAAGCATATCTCCGATTGTAAGGGTAGGAGAATTAAATATTGGCCTGCTATATCCTTCGCTAGGTGATCCATCTACGTGGGGTCGAAGCCTGACGACAGTTGGGTTATTGGCAAAATTAAATAATTTTTTAAGCATGAAGGTTGAATATTATCTAGTAGGAGAAACGACCGGTGGAAAAGTAACGACAAATAGTGAAGGGTTGGTTGTTGATAATAGTTTTGTGAAGGATAACCAACTGCTAATGCAAATAAAATACGAATTTTAAATAAAAAACTTGTTCTGAAAAGCGAGTGTTTACAAATTGACTTTAAATGCTTTGTTTGAACCTGTTTTAAAATAAAAAGTCAAAAAAAGGAAAATAGTTATGAAGAAACTATTAAGTGGTCTGCTAACATTTTCTATCGCGTTATTTTACGTATCGTGTGAAGATGAAGCAACCGAGCCTGTAGTTACTTACGACAGTTTTAGTATCCAAACGGTCATGACCTTAGACGCTGGAGCAGATGCTAATGCAGAAATCGTTCGTATGGTCCCAGGTAGTGAAACCCAAGCCGTGTTTGTTTCATCTGCTATAAACAGACTCACTGTTATAGATTACACAAAAACGTCTTTTTCATTTGGAAAAACATACGATTTGGATCCCGGTTCTGCCACTGCAGAAATGACGTCATTAGATGTGTCAGTCAAAATTGGTGGTGAAAACTATGCTGCTGTTTGTGTCGCAGAGGCTGATTGCGGTAAAGGGAAAATCATGTTTGTTAGGCTTTCAGATGGAACTGTTGTAAAAGAAGTGGAAGTTGGATATAATCCCGATGGAACTGCTTTTACAAAAAATGGTACTCATTTGATTGTTGCCAACGAAGATGATCGCGAAGATCGCCCGTGTAAGCCCGCAGATCGAATGGGAGGAAGTGTCTCCATTATTGATCTGAGCAACGGCGTTGAAAACGCAACTTTGCTTCAGGACTATCTCGTTAATTGGGATGATGAATCTGAACCCGAACATGCTGAAACATCTTCAGATGGTACGGTTGTCGTCTCAGTTCAGGAAACAAGCCAAATCATGATTTTCAATGTTGCTGATGTTCCTTTGAGTGCAGGCAAGTATAAAGTCGTTGATTTACCATTGTCTGCAACTGAAGAAGCTGCTGAGCCAGATGGATTGTTCATTTCTCCTGATGGAAAGCATGCTCTAATTTCTAGCGAGAAAAATGGTACATTACAAATGATGACCCTCCCTGATGGGACATTATTAGGTAATCCATATATCATCGAAGCTGATATTCCTGCGCCTCCATATAATATTGATGCCAGAAAATCAAAGAAACGGACAGAACCGGAAGAGTGTTCCTTGGTCGAAAAATCCGGAAAACTCTATGCTGTATTGGCACTTCAGGAGGCACATGGCGTTATTGTCTACGATGTGACCGATCCTGCAAAGCCAGTGTTCGACTCTATCGCCCCTGCAGGTGATCTTACAACAGATGCAGATGTTGCAATGGAGAAAAGTACTATTGGTTCAGAAGGCTTAGCAATGCATCCAACCAATGGTGTTGCCTTTTCAGCTAATGAAAGACAAGGTAGTATCACAATGTTTACTGCAAGTTGGGCAAGAGACTAGTCATATTATTCCCTTATATAATTCAGGGCTGGCTTATCGCTGGCCTTGAATTATATAAATATTAAACAACAATGATACAACAATGAATTTTAAACTTCTTTCTATTGCTTCTTTTTTCTTTGTGACCTTTTCCTGTTCTCAAAAGCAATCACCTGTTGATTTGACAACCGTGGTTCAACCTTTTGGTGTTATCCCCAGCTCACAGAATGGATATGGTGGTGGTTTGGACCAGCTGGCCCAACCTGACGATGTAGAAATTCTTTCAAACGGATCTTTTGTTATTACAGATGTAGACAACAATCGAATACAGCTTTTTTCTTCTGATGGTTCTTTGTTAAAAAGCGTTTCCGCAAAACACCTCGGGTTAAAAAATAAGAACATTATACCAACTGGTGTCGCAACAGATGGCAATGGGTTTATTTATGTTTCGCTTGAGGGAGTCGGGCGCATTGCACGTTTTACACCAGAATTAATCTTTGATCAATTTATCGGCTACCCTTGTAACGTATCTTCAGAAAATTATTATAACACTGAAAATGATGGCTGTCTCATCAATCCTCAAGGGATAGTTGTGGCAAAAAATGGCGATATTTTCGTAATAGATATGGCAAAAAATGTTTTCAAGAAAGGTGAGATAAGAAATTTTGGTTTCAGAAAATTTTATCAAGAAACAAAAAAGACCTACCTCTATGATCGGAGTTTTGCCAAATCTCAAGAAATCACTACTATTATGCGGAAAAGCGAAGGAATGGCAATCGGACCTGATCAAAAAACGCTTTATTTAGCAGAAGAAAAACCACAAAAAAATCAATTTGGAAATTTAAATAAAATGCGGTACGTCGCTGCTTTTGATTTAAAAACGGGCCGTTTTCTCAATAGGCTGTTTGGTGTATCCGTAAAAAATGATTCTATTGTCAAGGGTGTTTTTAAAAATTCAGTCGAGGGAATTTCTGTTTTAGGAAAGCATCTATTTGCCGTCGACGAAAAAGGTGGTAAGGTTGTTGTCTTTGATCTTCTCTCTGGCTCCCACTTGGGCTCCATCGGTAGATCAGCATCTTATTATTGCGATGATGAATCTGATTGCCTAATAGATGGCGTAAATTATAATGAGCAGAATATTATGGCTGGTCGTGCCATACCACATCTTAAAAACGATTGGCAAAAAAATGAGATGGCTTCGCCTGATGGTATTTCTACCATCACACTTGAGGGTGGTTCAATGCAATTAGCTGTTGTCGACCAGTGGAACTCAAGAGTATTGTTGTATGATTTATCTGAAATTCTCAAAAACTTTGATTAGCCAATTTTTCAAATAATAAGTTTTATTATTCTTTGCTTATTATTCTTGGGCGGGTGCAATACGGAGCAAAAACCTGAAAGAATAGATTCTTTACCCATAGCAAAGTTTGAATTTTCTACCGATTTACCTGAAATTGGAATACCTATCACGTTTGATGGTTCGTCCTCATCCGATTTCGAAGGTTTCATTACTGAATACAGATGGGTTTTCGAATTCGAAGACTCTCAATTTGGAAAATCCATTGAACATATCTTCACCAAAACTGGTGGGCAGTCCGTATCTCTAATTGTAACAGACGATGAAGGGCTTTCCGATACCACCTCTCAAAATTTGTTTTTAAGCTTAGCGATACTTGCAGAATATCCGCTTTCTATTAATTCCCCTTCAGGGCTTTCTTTGACATATGACAAAAAATCTTTGTGGACTGTAAGTGACAGACCAGGTGGTAGTATATATAATATAGATTTTGAAGGACGTCTAATAAAAAGCCTCAATTATTCTGGCACAGATATGGAGGGTGTCGCAAGTAGTGACGACGGTGGATCTGTTTGGATTGTCGAAGAATCTTTGGGTACAATTATTCAGATAGACACCACGGGAACTATACTCAAAAGTGTAGAACTGTCCGGCGTTCGAGATGGGAGTGGCCTTGAAGGTGTTACTATCAACTCTAACAATGGACACTTTTTGTTGTTAAAAGAAAAAGATCCAGGCGTTCTTTTAGAGCTAAACAAGCAACTTGAGCTACTTTTATATAAGCGAATTGCTTTTGCACAAGATTTTTCAGGAATGGACTATGATTCTTCTCAAGATATTTTATGGATAATAAGCGATCAAAATAAAATTCTAATTAAATATAAGATAGGTGATGGAGTGATTGATAAGTATCATTTTCGAATCAATAAGGCCGAAGGCCTTGTGGTCATTCCAAATAAAAATATATTTTTTATAGTAAGTGACGATGATAAAAAACTCTATCGGATTGCCTTACCATAATTCTATTCTTTCTTAATACTGTAATTTAATTTCTGGTATTACTTAAGTAGCCTCTTTTCTAACTATTACTTAAAAAGAGCCTCACCTAAGCGTGGGGCTTTATAGAGTATTAATTAAGCCTAGTAAAGCTTATCGCTTCTATGTTAATCCTAGGTTCAAGATAAGAGGTGGATATATTTCTTATGAAGAATTTGATATGTTATTAAAGCATGATACACTAATTAAAGATTGTTTAGATGATTTTTATCTTAGTCAATGCATAAACTGGAAAACAACAAAATCGATATGAACTAGGTAAAGCATATATGAAGCAGATTGAGTACCTTATATGGCTAATTTTAGCAAAATAACCGCTTCATGCTTGAAGCTATAAAAGTATGACTTACCGTCAAGAAAAGATAGTAGCGGAGGAGGGACTTGAACCCCCGACTCTCGGATTATAGGCTTCAATCATCAAACTAAATGCTTTGATTGTTTTAATTAAACGTTTTTCATTTTTTGGTGAAATTTCACCAATTGAAAATGCATCTTCTTCTAATCGAAGGGGCATACGTATTAATAATTCTTTTATATAAGTAGTAGTTTTATCATTATTTAGAACTCTACAAAAGAGAAGGCGCATTGCATTACTACCAATATCAATTGCTGCGAACTTTAAACCTTCTTTTATTCTAATTTCTTAACGGTTTACCTTTTTTTAGCATAAAACTAATACGGTCTTGAGAAAGTTTTTCACCTGCTAACGAAACAAAGGCTTCTCGTTCAATATCTAATAGGTATTGTTCATCAACTGCTTTAGTAAGGCCAGCTTTTTCTCCACCAGTAAGGACAAATGCTAATTTCTTCGCAATAAATTCATCATGGGCTGAAATTTTACCTTGAGCTTTGAATCCTTTTAATGCCATTGCCATTGCAGTTCGCCCACCAGCTCCTGGCAACTTTAAGTCCTCTCGATAATTGGGAGGCGTATAATTACTACCTGCTAATTCCAGTGCTTTTTGCTTTGCTATACCAATGCGATGATCATTATTTAATACAATTGTATCTGTCTTAAGAAGATAGCCTAAAAATTTAGCTTCTTCACCACTAGTAGCAACTTTGGCAAATCCAATAGTTTCAAATGCTTTTTGTGCTACTTGAAAAGAGTTCATTCTACCTTTACCACTATTTTCCATCAAATTTAGAATCATACGTAAGTTGCCACCAGCGCCTGGAATTAAACCTACGCCAACTTCAACCAGTCCAACATAGAGTTCTCCCGCAGCTACGCGATGAGCTGCAGGTCCTATTAATTCAAAACCTCCACCAAGGGTAAGGTGATGAGGAGCTGCTACTATTGGGGATTTTGAAAATCGAATCCGTTGAGTTAGGTCTTGTATTTGTTTGACTGCTTTTTCTAGTTTATCAAATTCACCCGCTTCACAGACTTGAATCATGCTCGCTAAATTAGCACCAGCACAAAAATTAGGTCCTTGATGACCAATAACCATGGCTTTGTATTTTCCAGCATCAAGTAGATCAACTCCATCGTTAATAGTTTGGGCAAGTGACCCATCGATTGGATTTAAGGTGGGTTGTAAAACAGAATGAAACTGAACATTTAATACACCATCACCCAGATCAATAAGGCTCGCACTCCAATCTTTTTTGATTATATTGCCACCTGTTTTGTGAAGATTAAGATTGATTGATTTTTCATTACGTTCCTGGACCTTCATAGATGATGATTCAATATCAAAATAATTCAATTGGCCATCTTTCATCTGATAAAAATTGGATTGTCCTGAAGCAAGCATCTCTTTTACCCATTTAGGTACCTTTTTTCCATCTCTTTCCATTTTTGAAACAGATTCAGATACACCTATTGCATCCCAGACTTCGAAAGGGCCCATGTCCCAGCCAAATCCCCATTTCATCGCATTATCAATATTTATTATGTCATCACTAATTTCAGGAATCCTATTTGCAGAATAGATTAAGGACTTAGAAAGAACTTCCCAGAAAAACCTGCCACCTTTATCATCGCTGTAAGCCATCGCTTTTATTTTTTGATCAGGTAATTGTCTATCTTTAGCAATACGAAATCCATCAAAGCGAACTTTCTTCTGTGGTCCGTATTCTCCTGTTTTTAAATCAAGAGAAAGAATTCCCTCTTCTGTTTTTTTATAAAAACCAGCTTTTGTTTTAGCCCCAAGGTTTCCATCCTCCACTAGTTTTTGTAGAAACTCAGGAATTTTAAATTGTTCTCTTTCCTCATCATCATGAAGATTGTTATAAGAAGTATTTGATACGTTGACCATGGTATCTAAACCAACGACATCAGCTGTTCTAAATGTGGCACTCTTTGGACGTCCAACAACTGTACCAGTAAGCTTATCAACTTCTTCAACTGTTAATCCATGCTCAATGGCAGTATTCATAGTGACGGCCATACCATAAACGCCAATTCTATTGCCAATAAAGTTAGGTGTATCCTTAGCATGAACAATACCTTTGCCTAAAGTATCTTGGCCTAATTGAGAAATTTCATTATAAACGCTATCATCAGTATTAGGTCCTTTTACCAGCTCTAACAGATGCATATAACGAGGTGGATTAAAAAAGTGAGTAATCATAAATCTTTTTTTAAGGTTATCTGGTAACACTTTGGTAAGGTCTTCTAATGGAATACCAGATGTATTAGAAGTAAGAATAACGGATTCTTTTAAGTGGGGAACAATATTATTATATACTGCATGTTTTACATCTAAGCGCTCTGCCACTGCTTCGATGACTAGATCAACGTCGTTTAGTTTTTCAATATGATCATCGTAGTTGCAAGGTGATACTAATTCTGCATTTTTTGGTTTATATAAGGGAGCTGGTTTATGTTTGGTAAGACCATCAACTCCTTTTTGTGCCAGTTCTTGGTTTATATCAAACAGCAAGGCGGTTATTCCCGCATTAGCAAAATGTCCAGCAATTTGAGCACCCATTACACCTGCACCAAGAACAGCTACTTTTTCAAAACTATTACTCATAATATCCTCAAAATTTTGTTTAATTAAATTGAGCTATATAACGATACATAACCCAAAAGTGGCTAGCACTGCCTGCAAGAACAAACAAATGCCATATTTCATGATAACCAAACCCTCGTCTTGGTGATTCTTGTCTATCTAAAGAATAAAAAATTACACCACCGGAATAGAATAACCCTCCTGCAAGTAGCCAAACCAATGCGCCGGTTTGAAGTGCTAAGATTAAGGGCCAAACTGCAATTAAAGAAATCCAACCCATAAACACATAATAGACGGTCGAAAACCAGTCTGGGAATTTGAATTGAAATAACTTCCATAAGATACCAAATAAGGCTAACCCCCAAATTACACCAAACAAACTCCATCCCCATGGACCTCTCAATGGAACTAAACAAATGGGTGTATATGTTGATGCAATTAAAACATAAATCATCATATGGTCAAATCGTTTTAGGAATGACTCTGCTCTTCCAGAAACAGGAATCCAATGATAGAGAGTGCTAGCGGTGTAGAGGAGGAAAAGGCCTGAACCAAAAATAGAAAAAGTAATAACCTTCCAAGGATCAAATGGATCGATAGATTCAAGAATCAAAAGCACTAGGCCAATGATGGATAAAATGGCGCCAATTAAGTGAGTTAATCCGCTCATTGGGTCTTTTAATATTTTATTCAACTTTAGTTACCGCTTTATAATTGTAGCGATTCCTTGACCAGTGCCGATACACATTGTCGCCAAACCAATGTGTTTATCTTTTTGTTCCATTACATTAATAAGTGTACCTATAATTCTGGCTCCAGAACATCCAAGCGGATGGCCTAGGGCAATTGCACCACCATTAAGGTTTATTTTGTTAGGATCCCAACCCCCTTCATTGATTACATAGAGTGACTGGGCTGCAAAAGCTTCGTTTAGCTCAATAATTTCTATTTTATCCAAAGTAAGGTTAGCTTTTTTTAATGCTTTATCTGTTGCGGGGAGTGGCCCCATCCCCATTCGAGTCCAGTCAATGCCTGTAACAGCACGAGAAACAATTTCAGCTCGAATAGTAAGCCCGTTGTCTTTGGCAAAAGATTTAGATGTTACTAGTAAAGCAGCAGCTCCTAATGAAAAAGGGCTACTTGTTGCAGCTGTCACTGAACCTCCTTCAACAAAAGCAGGGTTTAAACTTTTGATTTTTTCTACATCGGGTTCGCGAGGCCCCTCATCTCTAGAAACGGTAACTTCGCCATACATATCAATTGGAATTACTTCATTGTCAAATTTGCCGGCTTCCCAAGCTGCTAATGCTTTCTTATGAGAATTAATCGCAAAATCTTCTTGAAATTCTCTTGAAATATTTCCATCATTTGCTAAGTTTTCAGCTGTTTCTCCCATACCGATATAATATTCTTGTTCAGCTAACTCAGGATGAAAGTCAGGGGCAAACCCTCCAGGTGGAATTGAGAACATATCCTCAAGTCCAGCAGCGATACCTACTTCAATATCACCACTTTCAATAGCGGTGCTCACTTGGTGTAAGGCATCCATGGATGAGCCACAAAAGCGATTTACCACTTTTGCAGGAACAGATTGAGGTAGACCTGCAAGGGCAACTACAGAACGCCCAATAAGCATTCCTTGAGGGCCTTCAGGAAAGGCGCAACCCATAACTAAATCTTCAACTTGATCTAAGTTTATTTTTTTATTTCGACCCATTAGTCCTTTGACCACTTGTGCGGCTAAATCATCAGGACGTATTCCAACCATTTCACCATTTTTCATTCCTATTGGGGATCGAGCTGCGTCAATTATTACTGCTTTATTTTCCATTGTTATCTCCTAATAAGGGTATTTATTTTTTTCATAAACATAGTTAGCGATATTTCTTTTTAATTTAATAGTATTCGTTGATAGTTTTATCCGAGATTCAAATTCATCGACTTTTTGATTTATGTGCGTGGAATTTTCACCATCATTAATAGCATTAGTTGCTATATGAAGTTGAGAAATAAGACGATTCACCATTTCAGTTGTGAAAACTTTTGCAACATCTATAACTGTTGGTTCTGGTGAATCACTGACCATTATCTTACGAGCACGGACCACCGTACTCTCAGCAGCATAAATATCCATAAAGCTATCTGCAAATATTTCAGTTAATTGTTGTTCATGTTTTAGATCTTGACCGTACTTACATAAAGCCTCATTGAAAATAAAAAGTACAAAACGTTTTGTTGTTTCTATTATTTGACATTCTGTTGATAGCATTTTATTCTCAAGTTTTAATTCACCATTAGACATGAATTTATCTATATCAGTAATAGCTTCTCTAATAGGTAATTCTTCCATCAAAGCTTTTTTCATGATAAACCCTGTGATGATTTGACGATTTACTTCATTGGTGCCTTCCCAGATTTGATTAATCCGATCATCACGGTATGCTCCCGCAAGCGGATATTCTTCTAAAAATCCATACCCACCTAAAATCTGAAGACCTTCATCAATAACAGTATGGCTGGTGTCACTTCCATATACTTTTGCCATGGAGGTCTCAATAGCAAATTTTTCCATAGCCTCTCCCATTTGTATATAATAATTTTCATCTTTTTCATCCAAATTATCAATCTCAGATTGAATAAGTCCGACTGTGCGATAAAGCATGCTATCGCTTACATAAGTACGAATGGTCATATCTGCAATTTTCTTTGTAATTGCATCCAATTTAGAGATAGGTTGTCCAAATGCACGTCTTTCCTTTGCATAAGGTGTTACACCATTGACAACCATTTTTGCACCACCGAGAGTAGAAGCGCCAAGTTTTAATCTTCCAATATTTAAACAATTAAATGCAATGTTAGCTCCTTCACCTACTTTAAAAAGTAAATTTTTGACTGGAATTTTTGCATTCTCAAATACGAGAGCTGTGGTGGAAGATCCCTTCATCCCAAGTTTTTTTTCTTCCTCACCAACTGAGAAACCTTCTGTACCGCTTTCAACAATGAATGCGCTGAATTTGTCACCATCCAACTGTGCAAAAACAGTATATACATCTGACCACTTTCCATTTGATATAAATATCTTTTCACCATTAAGTATATAGTGTTGACCATCATCAGAAAGTACAGCAGTAGTTTTTCCATGTGTTGCATCAGAGCCAGCGGAAGGCTCAGTTAATCCATATGCACATAATATTTCACCCGTAACTATTTTAGGTAGGTACTTTTGTTTTTGTTCTTCAGTACCAAACCAAATAATTGGAAGAGAGCCTATTCCAGTTTGTACTGCCCATGTAACAGCAAAAGATGGAGATTGAACTAAAGCTTCGGCAACAATTATTGTGGTAATTTTATCTAGATTAGTTCCTCCATATGTCTCTGGAACATCAATACCTAAAAGTCCTAAAGTCCCCATTTCTTTAATTAGTGACTTTACTAAATCAGGATTGTAATCTTCTATTTCTTCTTTCTGTGCTAATATTTTTTCTCGATCAAATTCCATGACCATATTATATATATCATTGTGCTCTTCGGTGAAGTCTTCTCTGGAAAAAATATTTGCCATAGAAATTGGCTCCACTAAAAATTGGCCCCCGGTTTTTGATTCTTTTTTTATTTTGTTCATAATATACTTTCTTATTTCTTCTTTAATATACCTGCGAGTATAAATTCAGTAATTGTTTCAATATATTCTCTTGCTTTAACTCCATGAGGCTCAAACAGAGTGAACCAATTAATGGATTCAATATTTAACATTATTGACATTGCAGTAATTCTTAGGTTCACTTTTTTAAAATCACCTTGGTTAACCCCTTTTGAAATTATTTTTTCAAGAACTTCAAGGAAATGTGAATATACTTTTTGCAATTTTTTCTTAAAGTCATCATCTTGCTGAGCAATAGTCCAAAATTCAGTTAAGGCCTTAAATGGGTCAGGGTCTGACTCATATTGATCAATAAAATAATTAAATAGTGATTTCAATTGCTGGGGGGCAGGTTTTTTAGTTTCAGCTAAATGATTAATTGTTACACCATATTTAGTAACCCAAAAATTAACTAAATCTAAATATATTTCTTTCTTTGATTTATAATACCAATAAAGTGCGCCTTTACTTAACTGAGATTCTTTAACAATATCGTCCATGCGAGAATGTTCATACCCATTATGAATGAGCACGGTTAATGCAGCATGGAGTATTTGATCTTTTCTCTTATCTTGCTTTTCTTGACTCATTTATAAACCGACTGGTCGGTCTATTTTACATACTTGTGAAAAATTAAACAAATAATTATTAAAAAATATTTGCATTATAAAATAAAATACTTTTATATTTGATAATGAGAATTAGTCTCAATATCTATTCGAAGCGTACAAAGCCTTTCAAAGCCTCTGGAACCTCTTAGGTTTACCTCTACTCCCTAGAGGCTTTTTAAGGGATAAAAATTTAGAATAATAAAAAAGAGAAATTTTAAAATGTTAAAAAATATAATTATAAGTTTAGTACTTTTTTCATATACTTTTTTAAGTGCTGGTGAAGTAATAATGGGTTATGTAATTAATAGTGCAAATCAAGAGCCATTGGCCGATGTAAATATTGTAGTATTAAATCAAGAAGTTGGCTCATCAACTGATAGTTATGGTTTTTTTCAAATTGAATTGCCAGAATTAATTTCTGAAATATTTATTCAAGCATCAGCAGTGGGCTTCTCAAAAGTTGAAAAGAAGATATCTAGAAAAGATTTAAAAAATACTTTAGTTTTTGAATTACAATCAAAAGTTATTGAACTTGATCCTATCGTGGTAATTAAGAGTATTTCAAGATTGAACAATGATTTTCTAAGACCTCCTGGATCAATTGACCTAGTAAGCTTTGCAGATTTAAAAAGATATAATGATACAGATATAAATAGAATTTTATCAAGAATCCCAGGTATATATGTGCAAGAAGAAGATGGCTTTGGCTTACGTCCTAATATTGGAATGCGAGGTACTGGAGTTGAAAGAAGTTCTAAAATAAATATTATGGAAGATGGAATCCCAATTTCACCTGCTCCATATGCTTCACCTGCTGCTTATTATTCACCAACAGCCGGAAGAATGCATGCTTTAGAAGCAAGAAAAGGGTCTTCTCAAATAAAGTATGGACCCCACTCAACTGGTGGCTCCATAAATTATGTTTCAACACCAATACCTTCAAATCTTAAATCTAATTTAAATTTATTAGGTGGAACAAATAATGCTTATACAATTAAAGCAAATATAGGGAACTCTAGTCAATCATTTGGTTACTTGTTTGAAATTCATCATGATGAAAATGATGGTTTTAAAAAATTAGATTTTTTAAATAATAGTACAGGTTACTCTAAAACTGATTTAATGGCAAAATTAAGGTATAAATCAAGCTTAATGAATGTCTTTCCTAATGCAATTGAATTAAAATTTAGTTCAACAAATGAATTAAGTGATGAAACATATTTAGGTTTAACAGAAAATGATTATTCAATAGATCCTTATAGGCGATATTCATCCTCTCAAAATGATCAAATGAAGGCTGACCACATGCAGTTTTCTTTAACTAATTCAATTCAGTTAAATAAAAATTCAAATTTGGCATTAGTCCTTTATAGAAATGATTTTAAACGAAATTGGTATAAGCTATCAAAGGTAAATGGAACTTCAATTAGCTCCCTGTTATCAGCGGGTAATTCTCATAAAAGTTATTCATATCTGTCTGCTAAAAATACTGAGAATAATGCATATCAAATTAAAGCAAACAATAGAAAGTATTATTCTCGGGGAATCCAAATTGTATCGAATTTTAAGTCAAATATTTTTCTTAGTCATAATTTAATGATTGGATTAAGAATCCATGAAGATCAAATGGATCGATTCCAAAAAGTAGATAAATATGGTATGCAGAATAGTATCCTTAATCTTACAACAAATGGTCTTTGGGGGGTTGGTTCAAAAAATAATCGTTTAGATAAGGCGAACTCATCAGCCTTTTTTATAGAGGATCAATTTTCATTTCAAAAATTTATTATAACTGCTGGAATAAGATACGAATCTATTGAGCTTAGAAGAAATGACTGGGAAGGCGATATATCTTTGCAAAATTCAAGTTGGAATGATCCTGAAAGAATTTTAGAACCAACACAAAGAATAAAGACTATTAAAATCTTAGTTCCTGGAGTGGGTTTTATTTACCAGTTAAATCCAAATGTTGAGATTTTAGCAGGAATACATAAAGGGTATTCTCCTCCAGGCCCAGGTAAGGATGAGTCTGAAGATATTAAACCTGAAGAAAGTATTAATTTTGAGACAGGTTTTGTTATAAAAGATGGTTTGAATAAAGTTAAAACAGTATTTTTTAATAATAGTTATTCAAATCTTCTTGGTGATGACACACAATTTGCTGGAGAAGGGTCTTATGAACAGTTTAACGCGGGGAAAGTAAACATAAATGGATTAGAATTTGCGATCAATAGAATTTTTAAAAGAGGAAACTTTTTGGTTCCAATTGAATTTAATTATACTTACACCTCTACTAATTTTCTCTCAACATTTGAAAGTAGTTTTGAGGCATGGGGGTCTGTAAATAAAGGTGATGAATTACCTTATTTGCCAAAACATCAAATGTTTGCTGAGATTGGAGTTATAGCTAGAGATATGCGTTTTTATATGAAATTAAATAATATAAGTCAAATGAGGACTAAAGCTGGCAGTGGTGATATTGATGATAAATATGCTACTCAAAAGCTTACTCAAATTGATATATCTGGTGAATATAATTTAACCTCACAATCAAATTTGTTTTTTTCTATTAAGAATTTAACAAATTCAAAAGCTATTGTGTCGAGAAGGCCTGCAGGTTTAAGGCCAACAATGCCTAAAACTTTTTCAGCAGGTATAAAACTTAACTTTTAAATAAAAATAATTTTATTTGGTCATATATATATCTTTAGTTTAATTTTCGACTTAACATTCGAAACATAAAATACTAAGTTGAAATGATATCTGATAGACAAACAAAAGAACGCGAATTTCGTAAAGAGCAAATTATAAAAGCTGCATTAACTGTTTTTAAAAATAATGGTATTGAAAAAGCTACGATGGATGAAATTGCAAAAGAGGCAGATTTTGGAAAAGCTACCTTATATTATTATTTTAGTTCTAAAGAAGAGATTTTCATTGATATATTAAATCGTGGATGGAAAATGATATGGGAATCTATTGAACCAGTTATTCATGATAAAGATAAACCAAAAGATACATTTATAGATGCTCTTAATATTATTGGTAGTCTAGTAAGAAACAATCAATCTCTCTTTGAATTTTTATTTACTGTTCCACAAAAAATGCCAAGTTCATTAAATGAAGATGCTCATGCTTGGAAAGGTTTCCAAAGAAGAATGTATGGTGTTTTTCAGGGATTACTTGAAGAAGGTATGGCTAAAAAACAATTTCCTCAAATGCGTTCAGATATTTTGATGCGGGCAATAGGTGGATTATTTCACGGTTTATTTTTTCTAGGTAATGAAAGAAAACCTATGTCCAGGCAAACGATGGAAGAGTTTATAACAACATTTATTGGAAACTACGGTACTACTTAGTTTATAATTTCGAGCGGGGGCACTTATTCTTTATAAAATATCATATATAATTCTAATTTTATTTTCTTTTCTTAATGCAACACAGGAAATAAATAAAAATATAATATCGGGATTTATTATTGATGTAGATACAGGTAGTGGTCTATATCAAGCTAATGTTGTTATTAATAATAATACTGGTACCTCTACAGATTCAGATGGGAAATTCATCTTTTCGGGTGAATTAAATTTTCCTTTAGAAATAACCGTATCGCATATAGGATATAAAACACAGACAAAACGTTTTGATAATAAAAATATTAATGTAATCAAATTCATTTTGGATAGAGATTTCATCAGAATGAATGAATTGGTTGTTACGGGAACTCGAACACAAAAATTACACAATAATGTACCTATAGCAACTGAGGTTATTTCTCAAAATGACATCAATAATTCGGGTGCGCAAAATATTGCAGATCTATTATCTCAAAGAGCAGGGGTTAGTTTACAAACCTCTGTTGAAGGTGGGTCTGTGTTAAATATTCTTGGAATGGATTCTAGATATATACTTATTCTAATGGATGGACAGCCTATTACAGGTCGATTTAATAATAGAGTTGCTCTTGATCAAATTTTAATCAATAGAGTAAAAAAAGTAGAGATTGTTAAAGGCCCAAACTCCTCTCTATATGGAAGTGAAGCTATGGCTGGGGTAGTAAATATAATTACTAAGGATAATAATAGTTTAGAATCTATTAATGTATCTGCTCAATATAATAATACGCAAAATAAATTTGAAAATACTGGAATAAAAAATGGCTCTAAAATATTAAGCATCAATGGTTCTAAACCACTTAATAAATTTAAAATAAAGTTCAATGCAGATTTAAATCAGATGAATAATGATAAATCAATTCAATTAATAGAAATTGATAAAGTAGATAAACAAATTCTAGGTGGTGGTATTGATTGGGAATTAAATGATAATCAGAATTTTGATTTAAATATTCAAATATATAATCAAGATGAAACTGGTAAATCCAAGTTGATGAATACTAAAACAAAAATATTAAGGAACAATTTTTCTCTATCGCATAATATTTTTACTAAATCTAATTGGAATGTTAAACAATCTATCAATTCAAATACTTACTCTCGTAATTATGTTCAGATAAGACCGTGGGGGGATCTAGAAAAAGATGATACTACAAATGAAGATTATTCAGAATATGAATTATTAGTAAATAAAATTTTTGGTTCAAATGAAATTACTGCTGGTTATGAAACATATAATGCAAACTATAAAAGCGACCGTATTCTTTCTGGAAAACAAAAGTTGAAAAATCAGAGTTTATTTGCTCAATATGATATGACTTTTTTAAATCAAATAAGTGCAATTATTGGTTTACGTCTTGATGATTATAGTGAGTATAGTTCAGTCTTAAGTCCCAGAATAGGATTTATGTATAGATTTAAAGAAAAGTGGAAATTGAGAACTTCATGGGGGCAAGGATTTCGAGCTCCATCATTTATGGAAAGGTTCATAGATTGGAATCATGTTCAATTTAATTATATAGTTCAAGGTAATCCTGACCTTGAACCTGAAAAATCAGAAGGAATTAATATTGGTATTGAATATGTAAACACTTCAAAATATCAAATGAGTTTAATGTTCTATCAGACAAAATTTCAAAATTTGATAGAAGATTTTGCTATTAAGCCGGGCTTATTAAGTTACCAAAATATCGATAAAGCGATTTTTTCAGGTTTAGAATTAATGTGCCAATTAAGAATCTCAGATCAACTTGATAGTAGATGGGGTATTAATTGGGTAAATAATGTAGATGGTCAAAATAAAACTATCCCTAATACAATACCTTTATCATTAACTGGGGCGGCCAATTATAAACACCCAAAAAAACCTGTAAGTTTTTCTATTAATACTAAATGGGTAGCCTCTTACAGGCCTCAAGAATATGACCCAATAGAAGGGTTGTATGTGTTTGCGAAAAAAAAACTAGCGGCTTACAGTTTGATCATGCTAAAAAGTACAATCAAAATTAGTGATAATATAAAATTAAGCATTGGTGTAAATAATGCAAATAATTACACAAATGATCGTTTCGGTCCATTTGTAGGGCGCTCAGTCTATATTGAAATTTCTAGTAAAATAAAAAAAGGGAACAACTAATGAAACAACTACTAATTGGAGTATCAATGTTAATGATGCTACCATTTATTGCTTGTGAAGATAACAAAGCAGATGAGACTAAAAACACAATTAACATTATTGAAATCACAACGGATAATGTAAATGATGGTGATTACTATTTTAATTTTGCTGAAGGTGCAAAAAATAGTACTACCTGGCATTTATCATACAAAAACTTGGATGCTGGTGACGGTAATTATATGCCAATTTTCAAACTAGCTAATACAGTAATGTTAAATGTAGATGAATCTTTGAAATTTGAAGATATTACTAAAATCCCAAATATAAGCTCATTTGCTCCATCAAATGGAAAACTTGGATACATGGGAGAGCACGAAGTATTAACCTACGATATGCAAATCCATCAAATAAGTGTTTCAGATAGTAACTATATCATTTATGACACAATCTCTCATAAAGTATTTAAGATACATTTTGATGAGTATAGCGGTGGTATAGTTATTTTTAGATTTGCTGAATTAATCTCTGAATAACTAGTTTTTAAACGTTGAGACTGTTGTAGCATCTAATAATTAATAGTAAGTTTATTGTAGGTGCGGGAGCGTTTAACATCAGATTTGAAAACCTCCTCATTGACCTCCTTCTACAAGTTTGGTTAGTTTCCGCACCAAATTATTAAAAAAATAGGGCTAATTATTAGCCCTATTTTTTTAACTTATTTTAAATATATTTTATTCTTTTAAAATACCTAATTGGCGATACTTTTGCTGATATTTGTGATAGAGTGTTTTATGCTTATCGTTCATATCAATTGTTCTCCCTTGAATATAAGCTTGAAGTATATTTGTTCTAATATCCAATGGATCTCCACTTGAAATAAAAAGAGTAGCATCTTTACCCGGTTCAAGTGAACCTACTTGTTTATCGATTCCTATAATTTCAGCAGCAGAAAGAGTCACTGACCGCAATGCGATATCTTTTGGAAGACCGTACGCAGCAGCCATTGCTGCATGGTTAGGTAAATTTCTGACATTATAAGAAGCTCCGGCTGAACCTGAGGATGCAATGCAGAATTGAACTCCAGCTTGATAAAGTAATGCAGGAGATTTGTATGCTTGATCATAATCTTCAAAGCGACGCGATGGTAGTGACGTGACACTTTCATAAATCACAGGAATATTATTAGCTTTAAGTAATGTAGTTGTCCTCCAAGCATCTCTTCCCCCAACAATTATAATAATAAGCTCATGTCGTTTTGACCAGGACACAGCAGCTTCAATTTGTCTTACTTCATTTGCATGAATATAAATTGGTAGTTTCCCATTTACATATTCTATGAGACTTTCAAGTCGTAAATCTTCATTGTGATATTCTTCTGCCTTACGAGTCTTTGTTTGTCTAAGTTTTGAATAAGCACGACCTTGTTCAATCATTTTGTCTAAGCTTTTTAAAGCTTTTTGTCTTTGTTCAATTTGACGTTTAGCTGACATTCTAAAACGGCCACCAGTTCTTATTTCCATATTAGGCCAATTTATATGTAGTCCACTTGGATGTAGGAGGGTAGCATTTTCCCATGTCCATCCATCCATCATCATAATAGATGATTGACCGGAGACCAAACCAGATCCTGGAGCTACATTTGCAATAAGAATACCGTTTGACCTTATTGTTGGAATAATTTCTGAATCAGGGTTATAGGCAACATTTGCTCTAACGTTTGGATTGAAATCTCCTCTTTCAGAATGATCATTGGTTACAGGAACAGCATTAATTTCAACGAGTCCAATTCCGGATACAGCTGCAATTAACCCTGGATAAACATGTTTACCTTGAAGGTCAACTACTTTAGTATCTATTGATGGTGATATATTTTCTGCTATTCGTATTATTTTTCCATTTTCAAATAAAATTGCACCTTTGATAGTTCCATTTGAAACAGTATGAATAAAACCATTTTTTAATAAAATTGGTTGTTTCTGTGGTGGTGCAGGAATCTGCTCATTTGCAAAAATAAAAGATGAAAAGAAGAGTCCTAATAATAATTTTTTCATTCTTTTTCTCCTTTATAAGTATAAGACTCAAAAGCATCACATGATTCAAAACGGTTACCACTTCTTCCATTTGCTTTCATTTTTTCACCGCCATTTTCAGTTGATAATAATATCTTTTGAATTATATCATTTCTTATTTTTGAATCACGTTCCCTAAGAAACTTGTCTTGTTCAATAGAAAAGTATTGTTTTCCATCGAGCCAAGTTTGTTCACATATAGAATAAGAAGATAATGGATGACCTGACCAAATTACAAAGTCAGCATCTTTACCTTCCTCTAAAGAACCTACATATTTATCTATTTTTAATTGTTTGGCTGGGTTAATGGTAACAAACTTTAACGCCTCGGCTTCTTCAAGGCCACCATATTTAACAGCTTTAGCAGCTTCTAGATTCATACGCCTTGCTAATTCATCACTATCAGAATTAAATGAGACATTAACTCCGGCATTAGCCATGAGTGTACCATTATAACCAATGGCATCTACTACTTCATATTTGTATGCCCACCAGTCAGAGAATGTTGATGCACCTGCACCATGTTCTGCTAGACGTTCTGCAACTTTGTAACCTTCAAGGACATGCTGAAAAGTAGCAATTGTAAAGCCAAAATCTTCAGCAATGCGTGTAAGCATGAGAATTTCATCTTGTCGATAAGAATGTGAATGAAGTAGTCGAGTACCTTCCATTATTTCTATTATAGCATCTAATTCAAGATCTCGCCTAGGTGGAAGGGAAGAACGTTGTAGTTTTACATCTTTATTATATGTGTCCCATGACTTTTTATAATCACGGGCAGTTATAAATGCATCTCTTATGACCTGCTCAACACCCATTCTAGTTTCAGGATATCTACCATAAGAACGTTTGCGTTTTACATTCTCTCCAAGTGCAAACTTAATACCTTGCGGTGCTTTTTTAAATATAAGATCATCTGAAAACTTACCCCATCTTAGTTTCATTACTACATTTTGCCCACCAATTGGGTTTGCTGAACCATGGAGTAAATTAATAGTTGTAAGACCACCAGCTAAAGCTCTATATAGTGCTATATCATTAGGATCAATTACATCTCTCATCCTTACTTCAGCTGTAACATTTTGAAAGCCTTCATTAATAGACTCTCCTGCCATATGACTATGAGCATCAATCAACCCTGGAGTAAGATGTTTTCCAGTACCATCAATAATTAAAGCATTACCTCTTGGTAATGAAATATTTTTAGCAATCTTTTTTACTTTACCGTTTTGGAATAAGATATCCCAATTTTTTAAAATACCCTTTGGACCTGATGTCCAAATTGTGGCATCGTTCACTAGTATAGTATTTGGGTTTGGAAGAGGACTATCTAAACCATAAGCTCCTTCTGGAAAGACAAGGCTTAAATTGCTTAACTTCTCTTTTTTAGGTTTCTTTGTTTTTTCTTTATTCAGAGAATTAAACTTAGCTGACCATGAAGATTTAGATCCATCAGCATAGGTTACGCTTCCAGAAGCTATTTTATTTTTAATTATTCCTTTAAATCGTGAGACTCCAGCTTGAATTAAAGAATCAGCTTGAATTGAGAATCTTATGCGATCTTGATCTAAATTATAATTAGATAATTTAATTGATTTTTCATCGATTTTAAGATTACCTCCATTATCCAAAATAGTTAAAGTCCAAATATTATTTCCTTCTGACAAGGTCCATTCTCCTTGGGGTTTAACTATTGGGTCTGGTGTAACTTCAAATTTTTCACCATCGATCCATACTTCATTTATTTTTGATTCACTTTCAAAATAATTACCATCAACAACAACAAGATTTGCAATAAATCCACTTTCTATTTGACCAAGACGTTTTGCTTGTCCAAACTTCTTTGCAGGAATTGTTGTTAATGCAGCGAGAGCTTTTGATTCATTTAATCCACGTTCAATTGCACGTGAAAGGTTTTTTCTAAAATCAGTGGTACTTTTTAATCCATCACTTGTTAATGCAAATTCAAATCCTGCTAAAGCAAGTTTTGTGGCATTGTCTGGTGCCATATCCCAATGTTTAAGTTGTTCTAAAGAATATTGAAGTGCATTATGCGGATCAGCCACTTCAGGTTTTCCAGGAAAATTAAGTGGAACAATTATAAAAGAGGCGGGCATTTGATCAATACGCCTATATTCATATCCATTGCCTTTAATCCACAAGTTTAAGTCGAATTCTTTAGAAATATTATTAGAACGATCAATATAAAGCTCATTACTTGTACGGAAAATAAATGGTTTTTTATTATTTTTTGCTGATGCAAGCAAGGTCAAAGAACGATCCATTTGAATGGGCTCATTCTCATCGGGATATTTTTTAAGTATTTGAAGACTTTTGTCATACCAACTTGCATCAATTAAACCTTGTCTAATAAATGCGATAGCTCCTAATAAAGAAGAAGGGTACTCTTTCCCTTGCCAGCCACCTGAAGCATATTCAATGATTTGAGCGATGTTATTTGATAGAACTTTTGGCTCATTACCTAGCTGAACTAACCCGGATGTTCCTTGAAATATTCCACCTTTTGGAGCAATGTGAGCTGTGGTAAAACCAACTTTTCTAAGATCATTGATCACTTTTTCTTTTGGATGAAATAAATCTGTTGCATTTAAATAAGCTCGCATATTTGAATTCCAATATGCCTGTAGAGAAGTATCTTTCACCACTGTATTTACATCTAACCAGCTTTCAATAAAACCAGCATATATATGTTTTCCATTCATATCTAATATTGTAGCCTGATTAGGAATTTTAATTTTTGAACCAACACTAGTAATCATGCCGTTACGAATAACAACAGTACCATTATCTATTTTCTTACCGGGAGATGAATGAATGACAGCATTTGTCAGTGCCCATACTCTAGGTGGGTTTCTATGTAGCTCTTTTGCTGGTCCAACTTGTCCATTTATAAAACAAATTGACCAAATAAAAAGAATTAATTTGTATTTCATAAATCTCCTTAAAAATTTGGTCCACTTAGATGAGTGGCTCTTATTTTTTTAGTTAAATATTTATAGGCATCATCAACCGTATCACTAATATGAAATAAATTAAGATCTGATTTTGAAATAACGCCCTTTTCAACAAGAAAATCCCAATTCACAACTTTATTCCAAAAGTGACTATCAAATAGGACTATAGGAATTTTTTTACGCAATTTTTTTGTTTGAATGAGCGTCAAAGCTTCCATTACTTCATCCAATGTTCCAACTCCACCAGGAAATACTACCATAGCTTTTGCCAAGTAAAGAAACCAAAACTTACGCATAAAAAAATAATGAAAATTTATTTCTAGGTCATCCGAAATCCATTCATTACCAGATTGTTCAAACGGAAGTGATATAGATAATCCTACAGCTAGACCTTTTGCCTCTGCAGCACCTCGATTTGCTGCTTCCATAATTCCAGGTCCACCACCGGATGTAACAATAAATCTTTTTTTCTTATATTTAAGTTTCTTGCTCCATTTTGTCATTTTAAATGATAACTCACGAGCGGACTCATAGTAATAACTCATTTCTAAGTCGGTATCTAATATTTTTTTCTTTTGTTTAGAAATATTATTTGGAGCTTTATTAATAGCAGCGGTTGCTTCTTCTTTTGATTTTAATCGAGCTGATCCAAAAAATACGACTGTATCTTGAACATTATTTCGTTTAAATCTTTCAAAAGGTCCATAATATTCAGACAACAATCTAACGGAACGGCCTTCGGGACTTCCTAAAAATTCTTTATTATAATAAAAGCGATCTTTATTTTCTTTACTCATCATTACACTCCTAGTGTATTTGTTTTGTTCTTTTTATATGTGTATAAATTTATAATAGAAAAATGGTAATAATATTATCTGAATATAAAAAAGTATTTTTTTCTTTTCTTAGTTTTGAAGCAAATAAATCATTGTCGTATCTTAGTTACAATGAATAGGTTGTTTTTAATCAGTCTTTTTCTATTTGGATGTACTCCCCCTAATCCAGAACCTTTTATTCCACCAACTCTAAAAGAATCTAATCTTAAAAATAATTTTACAAATAAAGAATTATTAACAGACTATGATATATGGGAGTTTTTGAAAGACAACCCAAAAGAATCAGAAGTGATTAAAATGTTTGGTTCTCCAGATTCAGTTTGGGTTAGTGACAATCAATCATACTACATTTTGTATTATTATCAATTGACTCTTCAAGATTATAATTTTATAGAACTAGATACTAAATCGAGGGAAGTAACAGGTTATGAATGGGATGAATAAAAAATAGGATTTATAATGAATAAAACTTCGACTGTAGAATATTTAGGTGAACTTAGAACTGAATTAATTCATCTTGAATCAGGAGATAAGGTATTTACTGATGCTCCAAAAGATAATGAAGGTATGGGTGAAGCTTTTGCGCCAACAGATTTAGTGGCTACTGCTCTTGCTAGTTGTATGATATCTATAATGGGGATAAAAGCCCGTAATAATGGAATTGATATAGTGGGTACTAAAGCAGAAATTTTAAAGGTAATGCAATCTAATCCTCGACGAATCTCTAGGGTAGAGATTATAATTACGTTTCCTAAAAGCTATAATGATAAAAATAAAAAAATTCTTGAGCGAGCTGCTATAACATGTCCTGTTGGAAAAAGTCTTCATCATGACATTCAGCAAAAGATCACTTTTAAATATAAATGATATTCCATGTTGGATTCATTTTAGTCTAATACTAAGTTTTAATTATAATTATGACTTCTGAATTCAAGCTAGCTCCATCAATTTTATCTGCTGATTTTTCAGATCTTAAATCTGCATTAACTCAATGTGAATCAGGAGGCGCTCACTGGATTCATATTGATGTGATGGATAATCAATTTGTTCCAAACTTGACTATTGGGCCACCGGTTGTTAAATCTTTAAGACCAAAAACAAATAAATTTTTAGATGTTCATATGATGGTTATTAATCCTGAGAATCTTGTTGAGTCTTTTGCAAAAGCAGGAGCAGATATGATTACTTTTCATGTGGAAGCAACAAATGATGTCCAATCTGTTATTGATTTAATTAAAGCTACAGGAACACAAGTTGGTTTATCGATCAAACCATCAACTGAGCTTTCAGAAATCGAGCCATATTATGATCAACTTGATCTTATTTTGGTTATGAGCGTAGAACCTGGGTTTGGAGGACAAGGGTATATTGAAAGTTCAACAGATAGAGTAAAAATAATTAAAGCAAGATTAAAAGAACTTTGCCTTCAAGATAGAGTGTTAATTGAAGTTGATGGAGGAATTAAATTACATAATGCTAAAAAAGTAATTGATGCAGGTGCTGATGTTTTAGTAGCGGGTTCTGCGGTCTTTGGAACAAATGATCCTGCTCAAACAATTAAAGATTTTTATAATTTGTAAAAAAATAAATGCGAACTTATCTAGATATTGAAACTTTTTCTGAATGGACAAATGAAGAGCAAAATCAATTTGCTTTAGCAGTAACCAAAGGCTTGATTTTAGATATGGTTCGAAAAGCGAACTCAGGTCACAGTGGAGGACCAATGTCTTCTGCAGATTTTACTCAAATTCTTTTTACTGAATATCTAAACTTTGACCCAAACGATCCTGAATGGTTTAATAGAGATCGTTTTGTATTATCAGCTGGTCATGAATCTGCTTTGATTTATTCGATCTTGACTCAGTTGGGTTGGCTAGAAATGGAAGATATTCAAAACTTTAGACAACTCCATAGTCGTACTCCTGGTCATCCTGAAGTAGAAATTCCAGGTATAGAAGCAACGACTGGTCCTTTGGGCCAAGGGTTTGGTATGGCAGTAGGTATGGCTACTGCAGAATCAATGCTAAGATCAAGAGTTGGTGAACTAATTGATCATTTTACATATGTAGTAGCGGGAGATGGAGATTTTCAGGAACCAATCGTATTAGGTTCTGCCTCTATGGCTGGTCATTGGCGTTTATCAAGATTAATTGTTTTTTATGATTCAAATAATGCGCAAATATCTGGAAAAGTTGAGAGATCTGATTCAACAAATTATGCCCAAGTTTTTGAGGGGTTTGGCTGGCATGTTCAAGAGATTGATGGGCATAATCATGCACAAATTCGAGAAGCTTTAGAAAAAGCTCAAGTCGTTGATAGACCCAGTTTAATAATAGGAACTACTATTATGGCTAAGGGCTCTGCGACAATGGAAGGTGACCATGAAACGCATGGAGCACCCTTACCTCAAGATGAAATTAATAAAACAAAAGAAAAACTTGGATTACCTCAAGAGTCATTTTATTTACCACTTGAAGTTGTTTCTCATTTTCAGAATAGATTTCAACATTTAGAAGAAAAAGTAAATGATTGGAATGGATCTTTGACTAAATCTTGTAAAGATAAAAGTTTTAAATCACTCTGGGATAAAACAGTTAATGATCAATTAGAAGATATTAAACTTCCTAAATTTGAAAGAGGTTCCTCTGTAGCCACAAGGAAAGCTTTTGGTGTAACGCTAGATGAGTTTTCAGAGCAAATGCCTTCCCTTGTTGGAGGCTCCGCTGATCTTGAGCCTTCAAACTATACAGGCAATTTTGCAAAAAGATATGGTGACTTTAATAAAGATAATAGATCAGGCAGAAATTTAGCTTTTGGGGTAAGAGAGTTTCCTATGGCAGCGGCAATGAACGGTATTGCATTGCATGGAGGTTTGATTCCTTTTGGTGCAACTTTTCTTGTTTTTGCTGACTATGAGCGCCCAGCTTTAAGATTAGCTGCTATTCAAAACTGTAGAGTTATTCACGAATTCACTCATGATTCTTTTTGGGTTGGAGAAGATGGGCCAACTCATCAACCAATAGAGCATGCAATGGCTCTTAGAGCTATACCAAACCTTAATGTCTTTAGACCAGCTGATGCACAAGAGACTGTAGCTTGTTTTAAAATGTCAATTGAGCAAAAAGGTTCACCGAATGCTTTACTTTTAACTCGGCAAGGCGTAAAAGTACTTAACCAAAGTATGGAAAAAACAGTTGATGGAGTTTCAAAAGGAGCTTATAATATCACCAATTGTGATAATCCAGACCTTATTTTATTAGCTACAGGCTCTGAAGTTGGACTTGCTTTGGAAGTTGTTCAACTAATGCAAGATAAAAAAATACGTGTAGTAAGTATGCCATGTTGGGAAATATTTGAAAAGCAGTCAGATGATTATAAAAATTTATTAATTCCTAAAAGAGGATCAATGAAGATTTCAATTGAAGCTGGTATTACTATGGGTTGGGATAAATATATTGGATCAAATGGTTTAAGTATTGGATTGGATCACTATGGGGCATCAGCTCCGGGAAAAGATTTAGCTGAAGAATTTGGCTTTACTGCAACTAAAGTTGAAGCTAAAATTCGTAAACATTTAAATAAACTATTATGAACATTCATGTTGCGACAGATCATGCTGGCTTGGAACTAAAGAATTCAATCAAAGAATACCTTATTAATAAAGGGCACAATGTAACTGATCATGGTGCTCATGAGTATGATGCCTTAGATGATTACCCAGATTTTATTTTCCCTTGTGCGCATGCAGTTGCTGAAGACTCATCTAGTCGTGGGATAATTTTAGGAGGATCTGGTCAAGGTGAAGCTATGGCTGCAAATCGTGTTAAAGGCGTTAGAGCTGCAGTCTTTTATAATGGACCTAGTGAGATTGTTAAGCTTTCTAGGGAACATAATAATGCAAACATACTTTCCTTAGGTGCTCGATTTATGACTGAAGATGAAATATATACTATTCTTGAAATGTGGCTTTCTGAACCATTTGGAGAAGGTCGACATCAAAAAAGAATTGATAAGTTAGATCACTAGCTCTTATTTATAATCCCTTCTAAATCGTTACGTGTATTCATATTTGTAAATTCTTTTTGATTTTCATCTATTTGTACATAATTAGTATTTATTAATTGTAATAGATCAAGAACCTTTAGATTGTCTTTTTCAAGTTCTTTTTTAATATCTGATTGAATTCTATTATTATAAAAGGCACAAACAGGGTTGCTCCTTTTATAGATAAATGGAACTATAGCATCAGTTGACTTATTTCCATTATTCCAAATTTTCTGAATCATTTTAGAAGACATTAATGGTAGGTCACATGAAATTATGAAATTCCACTTTTCTTCACTGTGACTTAAAGCTGTATAAATTCCATTTAGAGGTGTTTGAATTTTTTCTATTTTATCTCTAAGGGATGGATACTCAATTTGAGTATAATCTGACTTGCCAATTATATATCGTTTTTTAAAAACTTTACATATTTCCCATGTATGATCAATTAAACGAACGCCCTTTAGTTTGGCTTCCCATTTTGGAGAGCCAAAACGATTGCTTAAACCTCCAATTAAAATATACGCATTTGCTTTAATTTTTGTAGACAATTTGATTATAACTTTTCGTTAATATTTATGGTCTAAATATACGAGAGAATTAAGTATATGAATTATGGATTTGTAATAGATAACCGCATGTGTATTGGATGTCATGCTTGCACCGTTGCTTGTAAAAGTGAGCACGACGTTGCAATTGGCGTTAATCGCACGCATGTTAAGTATATTGAAAAAGGTGAATTTCCAAATTCAACTCGTGAATTTTCAGTACATAGATGTAATCATTGTGCAGATGCACCTTGTGTTGAAATTTGTCCGACAACAGCGCTTTATAATCGTGCAGATGGAATTGTAGATTTTGATAACGATCGTTGCATCGGGTGTAAGTCTTGCATGCAAGCTTGTCCTTACGATGCTCTTTACATTGACCCTGAGACTAATACAGCTGCGAAATGTAACTATTGTGCTCATAAAGTTGATTCTGGTTATGAGCCAGCTTGCGTAACAGTATGTCCTGTTGAAGCTATTATTTCAGGAGACTTAGATGATCCTAGTACTCCTATTTCACAATTGATTGCAAATGAAAATACAATGACTCGGAAACCAGAAAAGATGACGGATCCAAACCTGTATTATGTAAATGGTTCAAAAGAAATGCTTGATCCAAATGCAACTTCACAAGAAAAAACCTATGTTTGGTCTGAACAATCAAAAGGTGTTGGCCATTATGCTAAATATGCTGACAAGAAGTTAGCTGAATCAGATACAGAAAATTTATTAGTGCAATTAGCAATGGAGAATTCAGCTAGAACTGGAAAATCTTTTGACCAAAGAGCAATAGATAATGTTGCTAAAGAAATTCAGCAAGACATAGATCAAGGCGAACCACGTAGAGTTTATGATACCCCTAGTAAAGGTGTATTGTGGGGATGGGAAGTTTCAGCTTATGTATTCACAAAAGCTATTGCAACTGGAACTTTTATGATGATGGGTTTTTGGAATTTTATTAATGGCCCTTTAGATAGCTCTGCTGAGCTTTATGGCCTTGTTACAACCTTAATATTTATGAGTATTACGGGAGCTTTACTTGTTAAAGATTTAGACCGTCCAGATCGGTTTCTTTATGTTTTGCTTCGCCCTCAGTGGAAGTCTTGGTTAGTAAAAGGAGCGTATATAATTACAGTTTTTGGTGGATTAGTTATGTTAAAATTAATTGATAATTATTATGGCTTAAGTTGGAATTGGTTATGGGTGGTAGGCTCAATCTTTGCAATATTAGGCGCCGTTTATACTGCTTTTCTCTTTGCTCAGGCAAGGGCACGAGATCTTTGGCAATCAAAATGGTTATCAGCAATTCATATGTTAGTTCATGCAATTATTTCAGGCTCGTTTATTATGATTCTTATTGAGCCAGTATCAAGAAGTATGATGAGTAATTTATTGTTTTTTGCAATTATTATTAATCTTCTAATCATTTTTAAAGAAATACGTTTTCCTGATAATACACCAGATTCAAAAAAAGCTATTATGCTAATGACTAAAGGATATTACTCTAAGTACTTTTGGAGTGGTCTTGTAATTGGAACTATTATACCAATTATAATGTTATCTACTCAGATTGAGAATCTTCTGATTATTTCAGGAGTTTTATCATTGATAGGCAATTATTTAACTGAATATGTACGTATTCGAATTCCACAAATGATACCTTTGAGCTAAAAATGAAAAGAAGTTGGATAGAAACTTTCTCGGAGTCGATAGGCCTCATCTCTAAAATTTCAGATAGACCTGATTGGTCCGAAGATTCTATAATGGAGGGGCCAAAAGAATTATATAAATATCCTGATCCAAGCGAATGGGATGACTTTGCTGAATTAGACCCACTTGCTTGGCCTGAGAAAAAAGAACGTCGTTATTCAATCATTCCGACCACTTGTTTTAATTGCGAATCTGCGTGTGGCCTTTTAGCTTATGTAGATAAAGATTCAAACAAAGTACGAAAGTTTGAAGGTAACCCACATCATCCTGGTAGTCGTGGAAGAAACTGCGCAAAAGGTCCAGCTACAATTAACCAAATTAATGATACTGAAAGAATTCTTTATCCCTTAAAGCGCGTTGGCAAAAGAGGTGAAGGGAAGTGGGAGAGAATCTCATGGGAGCAGGCCATGGATGAAATCTCAGAAAAAATTGCCACCTCAATCCGGAAAAGAAAAGATGGTGTTGTATACCATGTTGGTAGGCCTGGGCATGAAGGTTATGCTGAACGAGTTTTAAAAGCCTGGGGCGTCGATGGCCATAACTCACATACTAATATTTGCTCTGCTGGTGCACGTACTGGATATGCTTTATGGCATAAATATGATCGACCCAGTCCTGATCATACAAATGCAGAAGTGATTTTATTAGCTTCATCTCATTTAGAAACTGGTCATTATTTTAATCCACATGCGCAAAGAATAATGGAAGGCATGATGAAAGGCGCAAAACTTATTGTTATGGATCCTCGTCTCTCTAATACAGCATCAATGGCAGATGAATGGATGCCTACTTATCCAGGTTCTGAATCTGCTGTTTATATGGCAATGGCAAAAATCATTTTAGATGATGATTTATACGACCGACATTATATGGAGAATTGGGTTAATTGGGATGATTATCTTAAGAATCTTCATCCAGAGGACCCTGTAGAATTTGACCAATTTATTATAAGATTAAAAGAAGAGTGGGCTGAATACACACCTGAATATGCAGCTAAAGAAGCTCAAATTGAGGCGGATCAAATAGTTAGAGTTGCAAAGATGATTGGTAAAGCGGGTAGTAAATTATCAACGCATGTTTGGCGTGGTGCATCTATTGGTAACTTGGGAGGTTGGCAGGTATCTAGAACACTTCACTTATTAAACGTATTAACCGGGTCAGTTGGTACAAAAGGGGGCACATCTCCAAGTGCTTGGAATAAATTCCATCCAGAGTTTTTTGATACTCCTCCAGGACCAGATGCTTGGAACGAATTGATTTGGCCAAAGGAATACACAATGGCTCATTACGAAATGGGTCAGATTTTACCACACTTAATTAAAGACGGTCGTGGGATATTAGATGTATATTTTACGCGAGTTTTTAATCCAGTTTGGACCTTCCCTGACGGATTTAGTTGGATTGAAATGCTCTCAGATATGGAAAAAGTTGGTTGCCATATCGCCCTCACTCCGACTTGGAATGAAACAGCATTCTTTGCTGATTATGTATTACCTATGGGACATGCTTCAGAACGTCATGATCTTAACTCATATGAGACTCAAGCTGGTGTTTGGATTGCATTTAGGCAACCAGTCCTAAGAGAAAAAGCGAGAAGAGATGGAAAAGAAGTTAAATTTACATATGAAGTAAACCCAGGAGAAGTATGGGAAGAAGATGAATTTTGGATTGAACTTTCATGGCGGATAGATAAAGATGGTGAATTAGGAATTCGAAAGCATTTCATGAGTCCATATAGAAAAGGTGAAAAAATAAATATAGATGAATACTATCAATATATTTTTGACCATACTAAAGGTTTGCCTGAAGCGGCAAAATTAGAAGGCCTTAATGCACTAGACTATATGCGAAAGTTTGGTGCTTTTTTGGTGGATAATGAAGTTTATAAAAATAATGAGAAAGAAATTGAAGCAAATGAATCAATTGTGCCAAATGGTCAGATAGAAAAAGATGGCAAGATTATTGGAGTTCATGTTGATGGGAAGAATTATTCAGGATTTCCAACCCCATCAAGGCGTCAGGAAATTTATTCACAGACTATTGTTGATTTTGGTTATCCTGAACATGCAACACCAGGATATAGAATAAAGAGCCATATTCACAGAGATGAAATGGACTTAACTAAAAACGAATGTGTATTACTTCCTAATTTTAGGTTGCCTACACATATTCACTCTCGCTCAGCTAATGCTAAATGGCTAACGGAGATTGCTCATAGAAATCCGATTTGGATCCATACTAAAGATGCAAAAAGACTAGGGGTAGCAAATGGTGATTGTTTAAAAATTACTACTGAAATTGGTTGGTTTGTTGATAAGGTTTGGGTTACGGAAGCTATAAAACCAGGAGTGGTTGCTTGTTCTCATCATATTGGTAGATGGCGTAGACAACAAGACGAAGGCAATCGTTTTATGACAAATACCGTAGATATTAAAAATATGGGTGATGGTAAATGGAAGATGGAAACGGTAAAAGGTATAGAACCCTGGAAAACAAATGATCCAGATACTAATCGAATTTGGTGGCGAGATGGTGGTGTTCATCAAAATATTACACATCCTACTAATCCAGATCCAATTTCTGGTGCGCATTGTTGGCTTCAAAAAGTTAGTATTTCTTTACCCTTAGATGGTGAGAAATACGGAGATATTTACGTTGATACAAATAAGTCATTCGAGCATTTTAAAAAATGGAATGAATGGGCTAAGTCTAAAGAGACACACCCGAATGGATTACGCAGACCTTTATGGATGGGGAGACCTTTGACCCCTCAAAAGAATCAATTTTATTTAGATAATTCTTAATATATTCTATTCAATCTCTTAGCCAAATAGCCTAAATCTAAATTACTAGATATGGTTATTGGCCGGTACGGTTCTAAAATAAATTTTAGAATTTGCTCCCGATCCCTAATAATTAGGGTGACTTGGAACGAGAATGAAAAAAATAAATAAAATCTACCCCACTTTGGATAACAGTGTAAAAACTGTGCGTCCTAAAATCGTTGATAAACACGATCGTATCTTCAATTATCTTCGATTAGCCGTTAATGAATATTGTAATCTTCGATGTATATACTGTATGCCCAAGGAAGGGCTTCCTTTCAGGAATAAAAATGAATTACTCTCTACCCAGGAAATAAAAAAATTGATTGAGGTTTCTGAGCAGTTAGGTGTCTCAAAAATCAGATTTACTGGTGGAGAACCCTTATTGAGAAAAGATATAAGTAAATTAGTTGAATACGCAGTAAATCTTAATGGAGTCAAGTCAGTTCACTTGACTACTAATGGTATTCTTCTAAATAAATATTTAAAAGATTTTGAATTAGCTGGTTTATCAGGAATAAATATTAGTCTTGATACTTTAAGGTCAGATAGGTTTATTAAGATTACAAGAAGAGACAATCTTAAGGAAGTATTAGAAAATATACAGCTTGCAATAAAATCGAATATTCCTTCAATTAAAATCAATGTTGTAGCTATGCGAAATTTTAATGATGATGAGCTTATGGATTTTGTAAACCTCACTATAGAAAATGATATTACTGTTCGTTTCATTGAACTAATGCCTTTTGATTCTCATCAAATTTGGAAAACTGGGAAATTTTATAAAGCAAAAGATATTTTAAAAGATATTCAAGAAAAATCAAATGAAATAAGATTAATTGATGGATCTAGTACAGAATATTATGCTTTACAAATTCATGGAGCAAAAGGCAAAGTTGCAGTAATTCCTTCATATACTCGTAGTTTGTGTGGAATGTGTAATAGAATAAGAATTACAGCTGATGGGAAATTATTAAACTGTCTTTACAGTGAAGATGGATTCAACTTAAAGAAAATTATTCAAAATGGTGGTTCAGATGAAGAGATTAGATCAATAATCTTAAAATCATTTATTAATAAATATAAAGATGGCTGGTTGGCTCAAAACAGTAATGAAAATCAAAGAGAATCAATGTCTCAAATTGGAGGTTAAAATGCTAGAGTTATCACATTTAGATGAAGAAGGCAATGTTAAAATGGTGGATGTAACTAATAAAATATCAAATAATAGGGTTGCAAAAGCTGAAGGAAAAATAACAATGCAGCCTGAGACAATTCTAGCAATTCAATCAAGTAGTCTACCTAAAGGGAATGTTTTAACCACAGCCAAAATTGCTGGAATACTAGCTGCAAAAAAAACCTCAGATTTAATTCCAATGTGTCATCAATTGAATCTTTCTAATGTGGATGTAGTATTTAAAATTGAATCAAAGGCTATAACTATTTCTTCTGAAGTTAAAGTAAAAGAATCCACTGGTGTAGAAATGGAAGCATTAACAGCAGTTTCTATTACGGCACTAACTATTTATGATATGTGTAAAGCAATAGATAAATCAATGTCAATTGGTGAAATCAAGTTAACTGAAAAAGTTGGAGGTAAAAGTGATTATTTAACAGATTATCGTCCTGATGTAGGTATAATTACAATTAGTGATTCTATTTCCAAGTCACAGGGGAAAGATGTTTCCGGCTTAATCTTAGCTGATGGATTTAAAGATGTAGGATGCAATGTAGATCATCAATGTATTTTACCAGATGGATCCAAAGAATTATTATCTACGATTAAACTTTGGAGTAGCCAAGGAGTTGAGTTAATTATTACAACTGGTGGAACAGGGTTAGGTCCACGAGATTTAACGATTGAAACATTAGAGGGATATTTCAATTCAAATTTACCTGGAATAGAACAAGCATTGCATTCTTATGGGAGAAATAAAGTAAAAACTTCAATCCTATCAAGATTGAAAGCGGGCTTAATTGGTAGAACAATTATAATTTGTATTCCAGGTAGTCCTGGTGCAGCTAAGGACACATTAGATGTTTTAATTCCAACTATTTTTCACTCATTTCATATGATGAAGGGTGAAAAACATTAATGGATTATTTACTGCCGATATTATTTTTTTTTATAGCATTGATTTATTCAAGTGTAGGACTTGGAGGTGGATCTTCATATGCTGCATTAATGGCAATTTTTGGAATTAGTTATCAAATGATTCCTACAACTTCACTAACATTAAACTTGCTAGTCACATTTTTTGGAATGATTAATTTTTGGAGAAAAGGTTATGGTCGCTTTAATTTAATTTTTCCATTTTTAGTTACATCTTTGCCGATGGCTTATTTTGCAGGATCATTAGATTTATCAAAGAATGTATTCGAATTATTTTTATTAATTACTCTTATAATTGTAGTTTTAAGAATTTATTTTTTCAATGAACTGAAAATTTCAATTTCTTTAAATAATCTTGAAAAAAAAGTTTTAATATTTATTACGGGTTGTATTCTAGGGTTCATAGCTGGTGGAATTGGGATTGGTGGTGGTATCTATCTTGTCCCAATAATTATAATGTTCGGTCTTGGTTCAGAGAAAGAAGCTGCTGCTGCTGGTGCAATGTTCATTTGGTTAAATTCATTAATAGGTGTTGCTGCGAGAACGAGAGCAGGCTCGTTTGATTTAGATTTTATTTTACCTTTATCCATTGCTGTAATCATTGGTGGGTTTATAGGCTCTTATCTTGGTGCAGTAAGATTTAGTGCATCAAAGATTCAAAGGGTCATGGGTAGTGTTATAATTTTTGCGATAGTAATATTATTAAAAGGACTATTATGATATCTGTGAATGATGCTAAATCAATTATTCAAAAAAGAGTATTTGAATTAAAATCAGAGATTGTTGATTTAAGTGACTCTTCAGGAAAAATTTTAGCAAATAATATTAAAGCTAAATTTTCTTCACCTTCATTTGATAATTCAGCTATGGATGGATTTGCTGTACGGTCATCTGATACATTTGGTGCAACTAGGACTAATATATTATCACTAAAAAATATAGATGTGAGCTCTGCTGGATCTCCATCTGATTTAATATTAAAAAAAGGTGAATGTATTCAATGTATGACAGGTGCAAAAATCCCAAAGGGAGCTGATGCTATAATTATGGTTGAAGATACTAGTGGATTTTCAAATGATAAAACCGTTCGAATTATGATTGAAGCTAAATTAGGACAACATATTCGCAAAATAGGTGAAGAGGTCAATCAAGGTGATATTCTTATAAAAAAAGGCACAATACTAACTACTAGTGAGATTGGTGTTTGTGCTTCTTTTGGTTATGGAGAATTATCAGTTTCAAAGAAACCAAAAGTTGCCATTTTTGCAACGGGAAATGAATTAGTTGAACCAGGGAAAAATTTAAAAGAAGGAGAGATTTATAATTCAAATCTTTTTCTTTTTGCAGATTTAGTCAAAAAATCTGGGTCAAAGGTTATAATGAGAAATGTAATTAAAGATGATAAATCTTCTCTCAAATCATTTTTATTTGAGGCCCTTGAAACTTGTGATATAATTATTTCTTCTGGTGGTGTATCAATGGGGCGTTATGATTATGTCAGAGAAGTTTTTATTGATTTAGGAGTTAAGGAGCACTTTTGGAAGGTTGCTCAAAAACCTGGCAAACCATTTTTCTTTGGCACTAAAAATAAAAGTTTGATCTTTGGATTACCTGGAAACCCTGTTTCATCTTACATTGGGTTTATGATATGGGTATGGCCTGTGCTTAAACAATTAATGGGGTCTTTAAAAGATAAGTCGACAAAAGGTCTATTGTCAGAGCCTTTTCCATTAGAAAAATTGAAACAAAGATATTTATTTGGTCAAGCATGGATAGAAAATGGAAAATTAAGATGTAAAGCTTCTACAAAAACTGGTTCTCATATGCTTTCATCAGCATTGGAAGCAAATTGTATCTTAAGTGCTGATAGAGGTGAAGGTTTTTTAAAAGCAGGTGATTTTATAGATGTTATCATGCTCCCTTGGAAAATTATTAAATGATTATAACGCCTGAAATTTTAAATAAACAAAAAAATGATTTCACAATTATTGATATTCGTTCAGATGAAGAACGACAAAATTTTCCATTATTAGGTTTAGATACAATTTTATCTTCGAATGATAAAAGTATAAATGTAGCGGGGAAAAAAGTTTTAGTTTGTCAGTTCGGTATAGTTACTGAAGGCATGATAATTGAAGAAAAAATTAATAATGCATTTAGTTTGCTAGGAGGTGCTCAGGCTTGGGTAGAGTATTACAATGAGAATGAAGACCTAAGTCGATGGGCAAGACAAACTGTTCTTCCAGAGATTGGAATTGAAGGTCAAAAAAAATTGTTAAATAGTCAGGTTTCAATTATTGGAATGGGAGGGCTTGGGTGTCCAGTGGCACAGTCGCTAGTCATGGCAGGGATTGGAAAAATAAAATTAATTGATAATGATTTTGTGTCTATTTCTAATCTTCACAGACAACCACTATATAGTTTTGAAGATGTTAATAAGAAAAAGATTCTTGCGGCAAAATCAAAATTAAAAGCTTTAAACCCTGAAGTGACAATTGAAACTGATGATGTTTTTTTAAATGATAAAAATGGAGAGGAACTATTATTAAAAACAGATGTGATAATTGATGCTACAGATAATGTTAAGAGCAGGCAAAGGATTGATAAAATATCTAAAAAATTAAAGATTCCAACAGTATATGGTGCGCTTTTTCGATTTGAAGGTCAAGTCTCCATTTTAAATGTAAATGGTAGTGCAGGTTACAATGAACTTTTCCCAAACTTAAATAATAATGGTGAAGATTCATGTGCAGATGCTGGAATGTTATCTATGCTACCAGCTATTATCGGAAATATTCAAGCACTAGAAGCCATTAAATTAATCGTGGGTATAAATAAGAACTTAATTGGCAAATTATTGATGTATGATGGAATGAGCCATAGAACAGAGGTTATTGAATTATGATAAATGTAAAAGTTAAGTGTTTTTCGCAGGTAAAATATGCTTTGGGTGTTGATGTGTTAACTTTTGAATTAAATGAGAATACTACTTCAATTGATCTTGAAAAAATTATTAGAAAAAAGGCTGGAAAAAAGTTAAACAATGTTTCTCTTCGAATTGCTATAAACCTAAAATATCAAAAAAAGGAAATTACTCTTCAAGATGGTGATGAAGTTGTTTTTATTCCTCCTGTGCAAGGAGGTTAAATGGTAATTGTTGAAATTATAAATAAACCTATTAAATCATTTCAGATTACCAATGATGATAATAAAAATGGAGCAGAATTAGTTTTTAATGGAAGGGTACGAGGAACAGAGAAAGGAAAGCCAATAAAATATTTAGAATATGAATATTATGAAGGGATGGCTGAAACTGAACTTAAGAGCCTTGCTAATGATGCCTGTAAAAACTTTACAGTAAATCATCTTTATTGTCGACATAGAGTTGGGAAAGTAAAAGCTGGTGAAATTAGTATTCATATAATTATTTTATCTAAACATCGGAAAGAAGCAATTAAAGCGATGGATTGGTTTATTTTTGAACTTAAAAAAAATGTTCCTATTTGGAAATGGGCTATTTTAAATGATGGTGAAAAAATTCCGAGTGATTGCATACACTGAAACCAAAATACATCTAAATTCAACTAATCAATGTTAGCCTTTTCAAATAATTCATTAGCAAATTACCTATTTTGGGTCTCTCGAAAAAAATGGCTAATTATAACATTTTTTATAAGTGTAGTACTTTTTTATTTGCCGACGCCTGAAGGATTATCATCCGAAGGTCACCGAACATTAATTATTGTTATTACGACTTTGATTTTAATTATATCTGAGTCTATACCTTTGCCTGCTGTTGCAATCCTCATTCTTATAATGGAGGTAACATTAGGTGTTGATTCGCCAGATGGTGTTGCAGCTTCATTTATGAGTGATGCAGTTTTCTTTATAATGGGATCTTTAATGCTAGCTGTTTCAATAGTTCATCAAGGACTAGATAAAAGACTCGCTCTTGCAATCATTAATATTACTGGTAATAAAACATTAAATATTACCTTTGGCTTTGTAACTGTATCCGCATTAATGTCATCTTTTATAGGAGAACACACAGTTGCTGCAATGATGCTACCTGTTGTATTAGCGCTAATCAAAAATGCTGGTTTGGATACAACTAAAGCAACAAAGCTTTCGACATTACTTTTATTTTCCATTGCATATGGTTGCGCTCTTGGATCAATAGGAACACCCTCGGGTGGTGGTAGAAATGTAATCATGATAGGATATTTATCTGAATTTGGTTTAGGAGATATATCTTACTTGGAATGGATGAAATATGCTTACCCAATGCTTCTTATTGAAATTCCAGTTGCTGTGGCTGTTTTGTGGTTTACATTTACACCTAAGCAAAAAAGTTTGGATACCGCTATTAGAAAATTAAAAGTTAATGTTGCAAAATCAGGCAAGCTTTCAGGAAATCAATTAATGGCGATTCTAGTTTTCATTTTAGTTTTCTTAGGTTGGGTCTTTTTAAGCCCATTTATTGGTTTGGGTATTGTTGCTCTTACAGGTGTATTTTTTTATTTAACATTTGGATTAATTGAATGGCCGGATATTGCGAGAAGAACAAATTGGGGTGTTATTTTACTATTTGGATCAGCCATTTCTTTAGGAATTCAAATGAAAGAAACTGGTGCAGCGCTTTATGTCGCGGAGAATGCACTCTATTCTCTCCAACATATTTTTAAAAATATAGAAATGGTCCGTTGGTTTTTTACAGTAATACTTACTGCTATACTCACTAATTTATTGAGCAGTGCTGCAACAGTATCTGTTTTTGGCCCCATTGTTTTAGATATGGGTGGAAATCCTATTGCTCTAGGTATTGCAACTTCAGTTGCATCAGCTTTTTCTTATTTAACAATTGTAGCTTCTCCCACCTGTATGATTATACATTCAACCGGGCTAGTTAGCTCAAATGACTATTTCAAAGCAGGTTGGAAATTATTTATTATTTCAATTATCCTTCTTTTCTTAGTTTCATTTTTTTATTGGCCCATGCTATCATGAAAATATTAATCGCAATTAGCAGTAAAGCCTATTCAGGCGAAACCCTTAGCGTTGGTATGAAAATAGGGAAAGCATTTAATGCGTCAACTACCATTGTAGATGTTGGTGAAAAAATTAATCAGTTTAGTATGAAGGAAGTGGATATGGTTCAAGAGAGAATGGACTCTTGGGATATTGACCGTCCTGGTGTAGACGTCTTGGAATGGGCTTTTGAATACTTAGCAGAAAAGAAATTAATCAAGACTAATACTATTGAAGCAGGATTTCCTAAAAATACATTAGTGGAAACTGGAGGCGGGCGTTCAGAAGTTTTTCTAGAGGGAACTTTTTGCGAAGACTTAAACCTTATTTTACGAAATGGTGATATTGTTGAAGAATTAAAAAATGAGGTTCAAAGCCATGGATACGATGTTACAATAATTGGTGGTAGTGGAAAACGGCGTATGTCACATGATTTAACTCAGTATATTAATAGTTCTATATTTGTTGTTAATAATTACAAGTCAAATCAAACTTATCGTTTATTATTAGCTGTAGATAATTCAGTTGGAACAAAAAAAGCAGTAAAATACGGCATTAGAATTGCTCAAGCATTAGATATTGAAGTAGATGTTATTACTGTAAGTAAAACAGATGAATTTAAAGATGATTATAAAAATGCTGCTGATTGGGCTTCAAAATTTTTAAGACGTAGTAACATTAATCATAAAAATATTTTCTTAAATGGTAACCCTTCAGAATTAATTGCTAGAGAAGCAGGTGACAATCATATTATTGTCATGGGGTCATCAAATAAAAACCCACTAAAAACATTTTTTCAAGGTAATAAGCCTTTGAAGGTTCTTGAAAATTCTCAATGCCCGATTTTGATCGTAAAATGAAAGTAGAGTAAAATGACACCTTTCCAAAATATTGGATTATTTATTTTAACAATCCTAATTCTGTTAATGATTTCAGTTCCACCAATACTCTTTTTGGTTTGGTACCTTTATGATAAAAAACAAAGTCAACATTCTATTCTAAGAAACTTTCCATTATTGGGACGTATTCGTTATCTACTTGAAATGTTAGGCCCTGAATTTAGACAGTACATGTTTGATTCTGATTCTGAAGGAAAACCTTTTAGTCGATCAGACTTTTCAAATATTGTTATCCAAGGTAAATATCTAAAAACTGTAATTGCTTTTGGTTCTAAACGTGATTTTAGTAAGCCAGGCTTTTATCTCAGAAACTCTATGTTCCCAAAGCAAAAAGAAGAAATGAAGGTTATGCTTACTCCTAAAATTCCAACAAAACGTTATGTTGGCACTGAAGGTCTATTCTCAAGAACTGAACATTTAGAAGGAGTAGATGTTTCGCCATGGACTTTGCCTGATGAAAATGCAATTATTATTGGTCCTAAATGTAGAGAGCCTTGGCACGTAAAAGGACCTGTGGGTATGAGTGCAATGAGTTATGGAGCGCTTGGTGAAAATGCTATTAGCTCAATTAGTCGCGGATTAGGAATGGCAACAGGTTCTTGGGTTCATACAGGCGAAGGTGGTCTAGCTCCCTACCATACTATAGGTGGTGGCGATGTGATTATGCAGATTGGTTCTGGAATTTTTGGTGTAAGGAATGAAGATGGTTCTTTTAGTTGGGAAAAATTCAAAGAAAAAGCAGCAAATCCACAGTTACGTTGCTTTGAGATTAAGCTTGCTCAAGGAGCAAAAATAAGAGGTGGTCATGTTGAAGGTAGTAAAATCAATGAAGAGATTGCTGCAATCAGAGGTGTTAAGGCCTGGAAAACCGTTGATTCACCTAATCGTCATAATCAATTTCATGATATTCCTACTCTATTTGATTTTATAGATGAAATGAGAAATATTGGTGGAAAACCAATTGGAATTAAGCTAGTTATGGGAGGCCCTGATAGCGCAGATGAACTTACTAAGCTTATGTCTGAAACAGAAAGAGGTCCAGATTTTATTACAGTTGATGGAGGTGAAGGTGGCTCAGGGGCAACTTATCAAGAAATGGCTGACACGATGGGATTGCCTATCAATTCAGGATTAATTTATTTGGATGATGCTCTAAGGAGGAATGGCGTGCGTGACAGAGTTAAAATTTTTGCGAGTGGAAAACTATTTAGTCCCGATAAAATTGCAATTGCACTTGCCTCTGGTGCTGATTTAATAAATATAGCGAGAGGGATGATGATTTCTGTTGGGTGTATTGGTGCTATGAAATGTCATACGAATACATGTCCAGTTGGAGTAGCGACAACAGACCCTGATCATCAAAAAGCATTAGTTATTGATGAGAAAAAATGGAGAGTAATGAACTATGTAATAACTCTAAGAAATGGTTTACATACACTTGCAGCTGCAACAGGAATTGATTCTTATACAAAATTCAATCGGAATCATATAGTATATAGTGATCAATATGGTAAAGTGACTTCTCTTGAACAATTATTTCCTTATCCAACTACTTGATAGGAGAGCATTGAAGAATGTAACTTTACTTCTATCATAAGAGAGATAGTAAAGTATTTAGCATAGAGAGGTAATAAATATGAATTTAAGATTATTAATGAGAATATATGCTGGGCTGATGGGTGTCATGCTTTTAGGTGGAGTTTTTGCACCTGAAGCTATGATGGAAGGTTTTGGTATGGACTATACTAAAGAAGTAAAGCCAATTCTACATTTTGCATTGATGGGCCAAGGTCTTTTTGCCTTAATTACTTTCTTCATATCTAGTTGGATGGCAGATGATTTACAAAAGGTAGGACCTACCTATGCTGCATTATCGTTAGTACCAGTTCTGATGAATTCGTATCACGTGGTTTCTGGGGTAGTGCCATTATCAGGCGCGTTCTATGTTGAGAACGGCATTTGGGTTGCTTTTGCAGCGTTATTTTTTGTTTACAGCAAAAAGTAACATCAAAACAAAAATAAAGAATCAAAAATCAAGGAGATACTGATGGAACTTATTCATCCTATTTTTAAATGGCTTCATATCATTGCTGGTGTTATGTGGATTGGGTTATTATATTTTTTTAATTTTATCAATGGTCACTTTGCTGCAACAATGGATGGAGATACTAAGAAAAAAGTTGTACCAGAACTGATGCCAAGGGCACTTTACTGGTTTAGATGGGGAGCAGCATGGACTTGGGTCACAGGAGTTATTCTTCTTTTGGTGGTTTATTACCACGGAGGCCTAACTTTTGATGATCCCTCAAGTTGGGGATTAGAAGCATTCATTATGATTGCAGTAACATTTTTAGGTGTTTTTCTGTATGACACACTTTATAAAAGTGGACTTGCTTCAAACCTTCGTTTAGTTACTATTTTAAGTTTTATTCTTATCGGTATAGTTGTGTATTTAATGAAAGATTGGGCAGGGTTTAGCTACAGATCTTTCAATATACATCTCGGTGCTCTTTTTGGAACAATTATGGCATTTAATGTTTGGTTTCGAATTTGGCCAGCACAACAAAAAATTATTACTGCTATAAAAAATGGTGAAACGCCTGATAGCTCATTAGTTGCTCTTGCAGGGTTACGTTCAAAACATAATACGTACATGAGTGTCCCCTTGATCTGGACGATGATGAATCAACATACTACAGTATTGGCGGGTGGTAATTTTGGAATTACTAGTTCAACAAACTGGTTAGTTTTGATGTTAATGGTTGCTTTAGGTTGGCATATTGTTTTCCAACTCTATAAAAAATCAGCAAAAATCAAAGGTTTTTAGTTCTTTTAAATTTAGATAAATAAAAAAGCCTCGATACTATCGAGGCTTTTTTATTTTATAAAAGGCTAGTTGATTACATATTTTTTAATGTACTAATAATTTCGTCGTAATTAGGTTCAACTCCTGGATTTTCTGCAACCCATCTATATTTTATTATTCCATCAGAGTTAATTATAACTACTGCTCGGTTGGAAGATTCATAGCCTTCTAGTCCACCCAAGCCGTTAAAAGTTACATCATATTTTCTTACTACCTCTCTATTATAATCTGAGAGTAGAGCAAAATTAAGATCGTACTCTTTTGAGAATGCTCCATTAGCCCAAGGTGAATCAACGCTAATTCCAAATACGGTAGTACTTAGATCGTTAAAAACAGCCATACTATCTCTTAGTGTGCACATTTCTGTATCACATACTCCCGTGTATGCACCTGGAAAGAAAGCTAGTACTACTGGTTTTCCGATATGATCAGAAAGAGACACAGCTTCTTTATTAGTATTTTTAAGCTCAAAAAGTGGAGCTCTATCATTTAATTGTGACATTATTTATCCTTATCTCATTTAAAAAACACTACTGAAAATAAAGTAACTTTAAGCAATAATTACTTTATTATTTTTAAATAATAATAGGAATGATTACTATTTATTTTTTAATTTTCATTTATGAGATTTAGTCATCAAAGACAAAAAATACGCGAAATTGTTTACAAAACTAATTCCCATCCAACTGCAGATTGGGTTTTCTTAGAAGCTAAGAAGTCTATTTCTAATATTAGTTTGGGTACAGTTTATAGAAATTTGAAACAATTAGAAAAATCTGGTGATTTAAAAACTATTTATGATGGTAATATTGCAAGATATGATTGGAATACTGAACCTCATAATCACTTAAAATGTAAAAATTGTGGTGATTTAATTGATATCGTATTATCAGATAAATCAATCCACCCAAAAATAAAAAAAGACTTCAAATTTAATGTCGATAAAGTAGAAATGTTTATTATCGGCACATGTAAAAAACACGCAAAACATAGTTAGGACTGATAATGGAAAATGAAAGTAAATGCCCAGTAGCACACGGCTCCGAAAGTCAACATAGTCAAGGTGCTAGATCAAATAATCAATGGTGGCCTGATAATTTAAATATAGATATTCTTCATCAACATGATACAAAATCAAACCCCATGAATGGTTTTGATTACAGAAAAGAATTTCAGACTCTTGACTATGATGCTCTGAAGAAAGATCTTCATACTCTAATGACTGATTCTCAAGATTGGTGGCCAGCCGATTATGGTCATTATGGACCATTTTTTATTCGTATGACTTGGCATGCTGCAGGAACTTATAGAACAACAGATGGTCGTGGAGGAGGAGGAACTGGGAATCAACGTTTTGCTCCACTTAATAGTTGGCCTGACAATGGTAACCTAGACAAAGCACGTCGACTTCTTTGGCCTATTAAACAAAAATATGGTAATAAAATAAGTTGGGCAGACCTAATAATTCTTACTGGAAACGTTGCTATTGAATCGATGGGCGGAAAAACTTTCGGTTTTGGTGGTGGAAGGTCTGACATTTGGGCGCCTGAAAAAGATATCTTTTGGGGTAAAGAAGATGAGTGGTTAGGAAATGAACGTTACACAGGTGATCGTGAGTTAGACCAGCCTTTAGGAGCCGTTCAAATGGGCCTTATCTATGTTAACCCACAAGGACCAGATGGGCACCCTGATCCACTTGCAAGCGCAAGAGATATTCGAGAAACATTTAAACGAATGGCCATGAATGATTATGAAACAGTTGCTTTAACTGCTGGAGGTCACACTTTTGGAAAAGCTCATGGCGCAGCAAGTGAAGATTTTAAAGGACCTGAACCAGAGGCTGCGGACATTGAAGAAATGGGATTTGGATGGACGAGTGATCATGGATCTGGAGTGGGTCGTGACACAATTACAAGTGGAATTGAAGGTGCTTGGACACCTAATCCTACTCAATGGGATAATGGATATTTTGATATGCTTTTTGGTTACGAATGGGAATTAGTTAAAAGCCCAGCTGGAGCCAATCAATGGCATCCAATTAATCCAAAAGATGAAGATCTTGCTCCTGACCCAGAAGGTACTTCTGATAGTGTTACTACTATTATGACTACTGCAGATATGGCGATGAGAGAAGATCCTGAGTACAATAAAATTTCTAAACATTTTCATGAAAACCCTGAAGAGTTTGCAGATGCATTTGCAAGAGCTTGGTTCAAACTTCTACATAGGGATATGGGTCCTAAAAATCGATATCTAGGTCCTGAAATACCACAAGAAGATCTTATTTGGCAAGACCCAACGTCTACTGGTAGTACCAGTTACAATGTTGAAGATGTAAAAACACAGATTAAAGAAAGTGGACTTTCTATTCAAGAAATGGTGGAGACTGCATGGGCGAGTGCTTCAACTTTTAGAGGATCAGATATGCGTGGTGGAGCCAATGGTGCTCGAATTCGTTTTGCGCCTCAAAAAGATTGGAAAGGTAACAATCCTGAACAACTATCTCGTGTTTTAAGTGTGTTGGAAAAGATTGCTTCAGAAACAGGTGCCTCATTAGCAGATGTAATTGTTCTAGCTGGAAATGTTGGTATTGAGCAAGCTTCTGGTGAGAATGTTCCATTCAAAGCAGGAAGAGGAGATGCAACCGAAGAACAGACAGATGTTGAATCTTTTGCTGTGCTTGAGCCATTTTCAGATGGTTTTAGAAATTACCATAGTAAAGATTTCACTGTTAATTCAGAAAATATGTTACTAGATAAAGCACAGCTTCTTGGACTTACTGCTTCAGAAATGACGGTTTTAGTTGGTGGTATGCGCTCACTAGGAATCAGCGCTGATGGTCATGGTGTTTTTACTGATAATCCAGGAAAACTAAGTAATGATTTCTTTATTAATTTATTAGACATGAATGTTAAATGGGAAGCAACTGGAAGAAATACTTATCAAGGAACAAATCGTTCAACAGGTGATAAAGTAAGAACAGCAACCAGAGTTGATTTAGTATTTGGATCTAATTCCCAACTTAGAGCTTTAGCAGAAGTTTATGCATGTAATGATTCACAACAAAAATTTGTGGGTGATTTTATAAATGCATGGAACAAGGTTATGAACCTTGACCGTTTTGATTTGACTTAAATTTTAGTCAATAATCAAACTAGCTAAAAGAATACTTATTGTCGCAATTTTGAATACTCTTTGATATTCAGAATTGCGACAATTATCTTATAATTAAATACCCAAAAATTTATCCTAGATTTTTCTTCCTTAAAATTAATTTTTACATATATAAAATTTAAATGACTAAAATGAGCAACAAACTGATTCAAGTGATTTTAAATCACCCAAAAGTTATTTTATCAATTTTAGCAACAATAACATTAATTCTAGGTTCTTATTTACCTAAAGTAAAAATGGATTTTTCAATTGAGCAATTATTTAGTCAAAATGATCCAGTAATTAATAGGTTTTTAAGTTTTCGTGAAGAGTTTGACGGTGTCGATAATAGAATATTTTTACTTTATGAATCAGATGATCCATTCTCTTACAAGAATTTAGAAGAAAATAAAAAAATGGTTTATGCTTTTGAAAATATTGAAGGTGTGAGCAATGTTACTAGTTTAACAAATATAGAGTTATTTACAGAAGGCGGCGAATACTTGCTTTCTCCAGTTTATGAAAATATTCCGAAATCAATTGATTCTTTAAAAAATGCAAAAGAACGAATCCTTAACTCTGATTTATTGAAAAACTATTTGATCTCGGAAGATGGGGAAGTTGCTGCTATCCTTATAGAAGTTTCTAATTCTTTTAATGAGCATGAAAGTCGAGAATCGATTGTTAAACAAATTGATGAATTGCAATTAAGAACAGATTGGACTTGGCACCAAACAGGTCTACCAATAATTAGAACTCGATATGTTCAGTATATGATCGCAGATAATATTACTTTTTTACTTCCAGTATTATCGATGTTAATTCTTCTATTAAGTTTATTATTTAGATCTTTAGTAGGATTAGTTTTACCATTAATTGTTGTTTTATTGACAATAATTTGGACTTTAGGTTTTATGACTGCCTCTGGAATAACGATTAATATCATTAGTTATATTATTCCCACTTTATTAATGGTAGTTGGTATTAGTGATTCTGTTCATTTTCTAGTAAAATATTATAAAACTCTACATCTGCTTGGAAATAAAAGAGAAGCCCTGACTGAGTCTCTACAAAAAATTGGTACTGCTATATTCTTAACAAGTATTACAACTGCAATAGGCTTTGGTGCTTTATCAATGGTAAATATAGAAATAGTAAAAGAGTTTGGAATTTTTACAGCTCTAGGTGTTTTTTTTGCATTTATAATCACTGTTTTATTTATTCCATCTACACTAATGCTTTTAAGTAAAACACCTAAAGCGAAACTAGATGCTTATTCAAGTGGATATAGAGTTAAAATAGTTAAAAAATTGATAATAATTGTTAGAGGTCATCCCAAAAAAATAATCTTTACTGGAATTGTTATTACAATAATTGGATTTTTTGGTGCACTTCAAATAAACCCCCATTCCAAATTATTGGATGATTTAAGACCAGGGAATACTCTTTTAGAAGATATGCGATTAGCTGAAGATAGAATGGGTTCCGTTTTACCTGTTGAAATTATTATTACAGTCGATGAAAATGAAAACTTTCAAGACATTCAAGATGTAGAGGTACTATCATTTACAGATGAATTAGCTAGCTATATCTCAAAAATACCTGAAATTGGAAAAGTAGTTTCTGTGAGTGATTATTTAAAAGCAATCAATCAAGCTATGAATGATGGTGATAAATCTTTTTATCGTATTCCTATGTCAAGAGATATAATTTCTCAGTATATGCTTCTCTACGATAGTGAATTTAATTCACTAATTAATTCAGATTTAACAAAACTTAGGATAGCATCCCAAATAAAAGATATTGATTCACGTAGAAGTGCCGAGATTGAAAAAGAATTAAATACTTATATAGCATCTGTAATTCCAGAGGGCATGACAGCTGAAGTGACGGGTACAGCTTTTCTTGCATTAAGAACAAATAATTATTTAGTTAAAAATTTATTAGGAAGTTTTTTAGTCGCTTTAATTATTATTACATTTTTGATGATTATTTTATTTCGTTCAGTAAAAATGGCTTTTATTTCAATTTTACCTAATATTATTCCAATAATGGTAATGGCTGCAGTTTTAGGTTTTTTGCAAATTCCTTTAAGACCTGCAACGGCTATGACTTTTGCAGTTGCATTTGGAATAGCGGTAGATGATACACTTCATTATTTAATCCGTTATAGAATGGAATTATCTAAACAGCATTACAGACAAGCGAATGATTCAACAATGTTAGGAACAGGAATCGCAATGATGTCTACAACAGCTATTCTTTCTGCTGGATTTTTAGTGTTAACCCTATCTCAGTTTACTCCAACGATTGAGTTTGGAATGTTATCCGTAATAACAATTGTTACGGCATTAATTGGAGATTTAACATTTTTACCAGCTTTATTAAGTCAAATAAAGCCTAAAATAAAGAATTAGAATATTTATCTCAAAAAGTAATATCTAAATTCACTTAACTATTTAATTGAGTTTATAATGAAATACGTATTTGTTTGTCTTTTTGCTCTATCTGTTACTTTTGCTCAGGCTCAGGATTATTTTCAACAAAAAGTTGATTATGATATAACTGTAAAACTTGATGACGATAATCATACATTATCTGCTTATGAAAAAATTATTTATACTAATAATTCACCCGATGAACTTTCATTTATTTGGTTCCATGTTTGGCCTAACGCATATAAGAATGATTCCACAGCTTATGCGAAGCAAGCTGGACCAAAATCAAGATTTGCAAGCTCAGATTCTTTAAGTCGAGGTTTTATTGATAGTCTAGACTTTTCAGTTGACGGTAAAAGAGTTGATTGGTCTTATCATCCAGATTGGATTGATGTTATAAAATTAAATCTAGACAAACCTCTTAAATCAGGTAAATCAATCATAATTGAGACTCCTTTTTTTGTTAAGCTACCTAAAGTTTTTTCTAGACTTGGTCATTCAGGTAAACATTATGAGATTACCCAGTGGTATCCTAAACCAGCTGTTTATGATCGCAAGGGTTGGCATCCAATGCCTTATTTAAATCAAGGCGAGTTTTATTCAGAATTTGGAACTTTTAACGTAAAAATTACATTACCAAAAGATTATAAAATTATGGCAACAGGTGATTTGATTAATGGTGAAGAAGAATATAGCTGGCTTAATTCGTATACTTCAATTACTGATTCTTTGAATCGTATACCAGAAAAAGAATTAAAAAAGTGGATAAAAGATCAAAAAAATAATAAAGAAAATTCAAGTAAAGATTCGTTACAAACAGTTTATAAAACATTACATTTCAGACAAAATAAGGTTCATGATTTTGCATGGTTTGCCGATAAAAATTGGTTGGTTCAAAAAGGAGAGTTGGTCTTACCTAATACTTCAAAAAAAGTTACTTTATGGTCTTTTTATTTACCGAAAAATGCTGAAACTTGGAGAAAATCAATTGAATACTTGCATGATTCTGGATATTGGTACAGCCGTTACTATGGCGATTACCCCTACAATCATATTACAGCAGTGGATGGTGATTTATCTGCAGGTGGAGGCATGGAATATCCAAATATTACTGTTATAGCATCTATGCCAAGTAAACATCTTCTTGAAATGGTGGTTATGCATGAAGTGGGACATAATTGGTTTTATGGTATTATTGGTAGTAATGAACGTTACCATACTTGGATGGATGAAGGTTTAAACGAATATTCTTCTATTAGGTATTGGCAAGATAAATACAAAGATGACAATGAAAGATTCGTTCTTATCCCTTTAATTCAGGATAATATGAGAATAGCTAAAGACTTAAAATTTAGCTGGTTTGAGTATTTTCAATATTCATTATCCGCAAAGAGTCAAAACGCACAGCCCTTAAATCTTAAGGCCGATGAATATAAAGGTGCTAATTACGGTCAGAATTATTCTAAAACAGCAGTTTTTACACGTTTTTTACACCACTATTTAGGTGAAGAAAAAATGGATGAAATAATGCAAGATTATTACGAGAAATGGAAATTTAGACATCCTTATCCAGAAGATTTTCAAAATATTGTTGAAAGTCATACAGATAAAGATCTCAATTGGTATTTTGATGGAGTTTTTAACACTATAGATTATGTTGATTACTCAATTAATAAAGATAGGCAACAATTTACAATTTCAAACCATGGTGAGTTAAAAACTCCTGTTGAGGTAGTTTTTTTTGGAGATAATCATAAAATTTTAGAAAGAAGATGGCTTGAGGATATACATTGGAGAAAAACTATTCGAGGACCTGAAAGGACTTGGTATGCAATAATTGACCCTGATGAGCATATGCCTGATGTAAAGAGGGAAAATAATTCAACTCGAAAAGAGCTACATTTTAATTGGATATGGAATCAACCAAATTATTTTGATCATGAAATAAATATTTTACCATGGCTTTTTAGCTATAATTATTATAATGGTTGGACACCCGGAACATTATTATACAAAGGAGGTACCCCTGGCTATTCATCGACTAGTTCTTTTCAGCCTATGTGGGATTTTAATAATAATCAGCCAGCATTAAAGGTTTTCCATAGAAAGAATTTTGAAACTAATAATTTTTTCAGAGAATCTTCTTTCGCTATTTCTGGAATGAAATATCAAGGAAATTTAGGTGGGTCTATAAATCTTAATGGTGGTTTTGGCCAAGAAAAATCTAAAAAGAATATTATAGTTGGTATGAACTATTCAAAACTAGAATCAGGTGCATTTGATACACTTATATATTCTCTAGGTGCAGTGACAACTTTTTCACTTGATTATCAACTTAATAAAAAATTTGATGGTATTCTAAATACATCATCATTCAATACTGGAATTATAGGAAGTAAAGGGTTTGCTAAAATATGGGCCGATACTAAAATTAATTTTCAATTCACTGAAAAGCTCGATGCTGAAATTAGGTTTTGGGCAAGTAATTTTATAAACAATGTAAACCCACCAAGACAGTTTCGAACATATTTTAGTGGAGGAGTTGATCCTAACTTTACAGCTTTTGTTTATGATAGAACTGGCAAATCAAATATAGCAATCCTGCAAAATCAATACATTGAAAAGGGGCCAGGCTTAAGAGGCTATTTAACAAATCAAGATGGAACTCCAATCTCAACAATTAAAAGTACTTGGGGTATAAATATTTCTTCAAATCTGCCATTCTTTATAGATATAGTTGGCGGAGAAGATTTTGAGAAAGCTTATACTGCTGCGGGTCTTCAATTTGGACCTTTAATATTGCCATTATATCAAAGTTGGGAATTAGAAAATAAGTCAGTTAAAGATTTTAATTGGGTAAAAAATAGAATGAGAGTTACATTTAATTTCAATATTGATCTGTTCGGTTTTTCACTATAAATATTTATAATCCATTTCTTTTTCATATAACTATAATTCTGTAAATTCAGCCTCGCCTTAAACTCACACTATTTAGGATTTAATATATATGTCAAAATGGAATAAAGAGCAGTTTGTTGAAGATTTAAGAAATAAATGTTCTAGGGAAATAGCTAAAATAGGTGAAAAGATAATTGAATTTTCGGAAGAGCATGCAAGTGAAATGTCTTGGGGGCGTGGTGATGATCATGGCACTTTTACTTTTCGCTGCAGTTCTGATTTTGGAATGCTTCCCCTTTTTCATATGACTTCTGATGGTCAGCTAAATATGCAGGTAAACTTTCTTCGAGAAAAAGAATTGCCGAAAATGGTATTAAGAGATATGATTGTTAAGATGGAAGCAAACTTTCTTCGTGATTATGATCCAGAATCTTATCCAGTCGATAGTTATGAAGAGATGGAGTATATGTTTCATACGTATGGACAGGTTGATAAATTTTTAAGTACCATGGAAGGCGTTGTTTACCGCTTAAGACAGTAATTTGTATTATAAATATTATTTTATTTGCGCCCTATTGGCTTTCGTCGGTGGGGCGTTTTCTTTTTATTTTAACGCAGTTTATAAAGGGAAAATCTCTTCTAATCAATTTTGGATCCCTAATATCTGTCAACTAGATGTTAATAGTTGTATTTCAATAGTTGATACTAAATATGGGCGATTATTTGGAGCATCAAATGCTCAACTAGGTTTTTATTTTTTATTTGTTTATTCTTTAACATTGATAGGTGTTGGATTGCAGATTGTTAATCCAATAGTAACATTATTTATAGGTATTTTAACAATTCTTTTAGGCATCTATTTAGTTTTTGGTTTGTTTAAGTTAAAAACAGCATGCCCAATTTGTATTTCTGTACATTCATTAAATTTATTAATATTTACAATTCAAATAAGTTTATACTTTTAACTATGGGAATCTCTCTCTACGTTTTTTTTATAATAATTTTTCTATTCATTGGAATGGTAACAATGGTAGCACGATCAAATAGTTCAGAAAATTTTTATAGTGATTTAGAAGTCGAAGAATGGGATTGCCATGAATGTGGTTTTCACGTACAAGTCGGTAATACTTGTATATATTGTAATGCAATAAAGCAAAAATAATTTAAAAACTAAACATGCTAATACTAAATAAAAGGTAAATTGTTGCTCAAATTTTTAAGGATAGATAGTGGATATAAAGCTCAAAGAACTTAATACATTTTCTCGAGAACTTATTATTGACCTAGCCTGGTCTGAGATCGAACAAGATTTTGAGGCAGCAATAAAAACATTCTCAAAAAAAATTAAACTACCTGGATTTCGTCCTGGAAAAGTACCGCGTAAAGTACTTTTGGGACAGTTTCAACCATCGATTGAAGCAGATTTTATCGATAAAGCAGTTAATAAATTTTATTCAAAAGCGCTTGAAGAAGAAAAAATTATTCCTGTAAATATGGGAAGTATCAGCGATGTGGACTTTGTTCATGGTGAGTATTTTAAATTCAAAGTTTCTTTTGAAATTGAACCAGAAATTAAATTACCTAAGCTAAAAAAGAACACGTTGAAAGTTGAAAGAACTAAATATATTACTGATGAACTAGATATAGATATGGCAATTGATGAAGTAAGGAATGGTCATGCAGAGGTTAAAACAATTGAAGATGGCGCGAAGTTGGAAGACTTTATTATTTGTGATTTGCAAGAATTAGATGAAACAGGATTGCCCATCATTGGGAAAAAACTAGAAACACGTTATATAAAAATTGGACAAACTCCATTTGATGGTCCTAATCAAAAGAATTTAGAAGGAGCAAAGCCTCAAGATAAGGTAAGAGTTTCAGTTCCTACAGATGAAAAAGGGACTTTAGGAACATATGAGTTATTAGTAAAAAATGTTGAAAGGCAAGTTTTACCAGAATTAAATGAAGATTTTGTAAAATTAGTTGACCCAAAAGCAAAAGATGTTTCAGAATACAGAAATAACGTTCAAAAAAAATTAGAAAAAGCTTATGATCAACGAGCAAAGGAAGCTTTTGACCAGCAGTTAACAGATGCATTAATTGATAAGACGAACCCTGAGTTTCCACCGTCTATGGCAGAATCATATTTAAATCATATGGTGGATGATGTTACAAAAAATAACCAGCAAGGTCAGTTAGATAAAGAAAAAGTTAAAGAAGCATATAAACCAGTTGCAGAGCGTAACTTGAAATGGTACTTAATACGTAATGAATTAATCAAAGGTGGATTATTTGATGTTTCTAAAGATGATTTATTAGATGAAATTCAAAGACGAAAAGATGAAAGTCCAAATCAAGTTAAAGAGATTGACAAATTTTTTAAAAAACCAAGTAATAAGTCAAGATTAGAAGATGATTTGGTTGAAAAGAAAATCTTAACCCATTTAATGGACTTTGCTAAAATTAAAGAAGTTAAAGTCAAGACAAAAGACTTACGTAAACAATCTGAAAATAAACCCTGAGTGAATTATGACTAAAAATATATCCAATCAATTAATACCAATGGTTGTTGAACAAACAGGCCGTTTTGAACGAGCTTATGACATTTATTCAAGACTATTAAAAGAGCGCATCGTTTTTTTAGGAACACCAATAGATGATAATGTGGCTTCAGTAATTATAGCTCAGTTACTATTTCTTGAAGCTGAAAATAGCGAGAAAGATATTTACTTATACATCAATTCACCAGGCGGTATTATAACTTCTGGTATGGGTATTTATGACACGATGAATTATATTAAACCTGATGTTGCCACCATTTGCATGGGGCAAGCGGCTAGTATGGGAGCTTTTTTATTATCTGGTGGAAAAAAAGGAAAAAGGTCTGCATTGCCAAATGCTAGAATCATGATACATCAGCCTTTAGGTGGAGCTGAAGGCCAAGCTTCAGATATTAAAATTCAAGCGGATGAAATTTTACGTTTAAGAGCAAACTTGAATAAAATTTTATCAAAGAATACAAA
>ENA-UOXV01000467-UOXV01000467.1-marine-metagenome-genome-assembly--contig:-NODE-467-length-57765-cov-5.687784_pt1 | contig 57765 bp, 54 predicted proteins | sample MGYA00238165_ERZ766961 | MGnify/ENA primary metagenome ERZ766961 (study PRJEB28924, sample SAMN03173240) | marine metagenome | biome: Marine; feature: Water; material: Subsurface seawater | place: North... | reverse complement strand
CACTCTGTTTATGCTCCCGTATTCGAATTCTCATAAGTAGATCGAATAAACTTAGCAAGCGAAGTTACTGCACGTTTATGGTTTTTTACAAACTGGTTGTTTTTGTCCCACACATAGCCAGCTAAGACAGAACAGATTTGTTTTTTTATTTCTTTATTTTCATCTTCAACAAAAAAGATGTCTTGTAAATCCCCTGAATACCATGTCTTAACATAGGTTTTAAAGGTTTCTACACCCTGCATAATGTACTCGGCATATTCAGCTTCCCAATCAACACTTTCACCGTTTAATTGTCGTGCCGCAAGTTTTGCCGCTTTCAAACCAGATTCGGTTGCAAAGGTTACGCCTGATGAAAAAACAGGATCTAAAAACTCGGTACTATTTCCAGTTAACGCATATCCACTTCCATGCAATTGTTTTACTCCAACAGAAAATGCGGTTAATAGTTTAGGCTCAAAAAGTTTTGGAGCATCTTTAAACCTTTCATAAAAGTAAGGGCTATTCTTTAATAACTCATCAAAAATTTCTTCTTTACTGCCCCCTTTGTCAAAGTAACCCGGCTCAGCAACAAAACCTAAAGAAGTTTTACCAGAAGAAAAAGGGATAACCCAAAACCAAACTTGCTTTTCTAACACATCGAATGTAATCATCCAGCCTTCCTCACCTTCCGGCCGATTTATATCATCAACATGAACAAAAAGAGAAGACCTCGGGTCTAAGTCCGATGGTAATTCTAAATCTAATAATCGCGGTAAAACCCTACCATATCCACTAGAGTCAATGACGAATTTAGCTTCTATTTCTGACTCATTCCCATCCTTATCTTCAATAGTAGTAATGGAATCGGTTCCGTTGAATTGTACGTTAGTTACTGTAGTTTCAAAAGCTACATCTACGCCTTTTCTTTGAATTTCTTCGACCAAAACATTGTCCATATCAGCCCTTGGCAATTGCCAAGTCCAAGTACTACCTTCTGTATATTGTTTTGAAAAATCAAATTCACACACCTGTCCATTTCTTAAAAAACGAGCGCCAAATTTTTTCTGATACCCTTGTTTGTCAAGTACATCGAATAAACCAACTTCCCTAAAATGATCCATGCATCTTGGAATAAGGCTTTCTCCAATTACAAAACGTGGAAACAGCTGTTTTTCAACAACTTTAATTTTCAAGCCTTGATTTTGAAGATAAGCAGAAGACACGGCTCCTGAGGGTCCAGCACCAATAACCAACACATCAACTTTTTCTCTTCCCATTTTTTAAACCAATTTAAGTCCTTTTATACTTAATAATGAAAGCCTATTTTTGCCACAAATTTAAAGATAATGATGGGTTCAAAAATGATATTGAACAGCTTTCATTGTCCTTTATAAAGTAAACAACAAACGAATATGATAAATGTTGGAGGAAGACCGTTAACCTTACATGAGTTTCAGCGGGTTTTGTATGATAATGAAAAAGTTGGAATTTCTGATATTGGTAAAGAAAAAGTAAACGCAAGTTTTGATTTTCTTGAAACGTTTTCTGATGATAAGATTATTTACGGTATTAACACCGGCTTTGGACCAATGGCTCAATACAGAATTGAGGATGTTGACCGTAAAGAACTCCAGTACAACCTTATTCGTAGTCACGCCTCTGGTGGGGGAGCTCCATTAGAGCCACTTTACGTAAGAGCGACTATGTTAGCAAGGTTGAACACCTTAGCTCAAGGTTATTCAGGAATTCATATATCAACCCTTGAAGTAATTTGCGAACTAATAAACAAAGAGGTAACTCCCCTTATTTTTGAGCATGGCGGAGTAGGCGCATCAGGTGATTTAGTTCAATTAGCTCACTTGGGCTTAGTTATTATTGGCGAAGGAGAGGTTTTTTACAAAGGGGTAAGACGACCAACAAAAGAAGTGTTTGCGGAGCTTAGCATAAAACCACTCGAAATAAAAAATAGAGAAGGCTTAGCTTTAATGAACGGAACTAGTTGTATGACGGGTATTGGTTTAATTAATGTGACCTTAGCTAGAAAGATTGTCCGTTGGGGTGTTGAGGCTTCTTGTTTAATCAACGAATTAGTAGGTACTTACAATGACCACTATTCTAAAGAATTAAATAGAGCTAAATACCATAAGGGCCAAAGACAAATCGCGGACTTGATGGCGTCTTATTTAGCTAGCAGTAAAATGGTTAGAAAAAGAGAAGACCACCTTTATGAAGGAGAGCATAAAGAAGAAGTTTTTAAAGAAAAAGTACAGGAGTATTACTCGCTACGATGTGTTCCTCAAATTTTAGGTCCGGTTTTAGACACGGTTTCATTTTCTAAGAAAGTACTTACAGAAGAAATAAATTCTGGAAATGATAATCCAATAATTGATGTTGAAACACAAAATGTTTATCACGGAGGAAACTTCCATGGTGATTATGTTTCATTAGAAATGGATAAATTGAAAATTGCCTGTACGAAAGCTTCTATGCTTGCCGAAAGACAATTGAATTTTTTAATGAACCATAACTTGAACAATATACTTCCACCATTTGTCAATAGAGGAAAATTAGGCTTTAACTTTGGAATGCAAGGAGTACAGTTTACTGCTGTGAGTACAACTGCAGAGAATCAAATGTTGAGTAACCCTATGTATGTTCATAGTATTCCTAATAATAATGACAATCAGGATATTGTAAGTATGGGAACAAATGCTGCATTAATTACCAAGAAGGTAATTGATAACTCATTTGAGGTTCTTGCTATACTATTTATGTCGTTAACAATGGCAGTTGATCTTACAGATTGCAAGGACAAACTTTCTGATACCTCTCAAAAGGTTTATGATGAAATTCGAGAGGTTTTTCCAACTTTTATTGAAGATCACCCTAAGTATGATGAGGTTAGAAAAGTGAAAGAATATTTAATAAAAAAAGACATCTAGAAGATGAAGTTTGCTTTAGTTACCGGAGGGTCAAGAGGATTAGGAAGAGCGGTTTGTGTAAAACTGGCACAAATGGGTTTTCCTGTTATTATAAATTATCAATCGAATAAAGCTGCCGCTGATGAAACATTAGCATTAATTACCGATGCAGGTGGAAGTGCTGAGTTGATGAAATTTGATGTTTCCGTTAAATCTGAAGTAGAAGAAAGTTTAAACGCTTGGATTGAAAGCCATCCTGATGATGTTATCGAGGTTATTGTAAATAATGCTGGAATAACTAAAGATGGCCTCATGGTTTGGATGGAAGATGAAGACTGGCACAAGGTTATCAATATTAGCCTAAACGGATTCTATAACGTTACACGAACTTTGCTAGAAAAAATGCTAAGAAATCGTGGCGGGAGAATTATCAATATGGTTTCTCTTTCTGGGTTAAAAGGAACACCAGGCCAAACAAATTATTCAGCAGCAAAAGGTGCTGTAATTGGAGCAACTAAAGCTCTTGCACAAGAAGTTGCGAAAAGAAAAATTACTGTAAATGCAGTTGCCCCAGGGTTTATTAAGTCGGATATGACAGCAGGATTAGATGAAAAAGAACTCAAAAAGATGATTCCAGCAAATCGTTTTGGAACTCCAGAAGAAGTTGCAGAAGTTGTTGGGTTTTTAGCATCGCCTGGAGCCGCCTATGTAACAGGTGAAGTTATTAATGTTAATGGAGGAATGTACTCGTAATGGAAAAAAGAGTTGTGATAACTGGTTTGGGAATTTATTCTTGTTTAGGATTAAACAAAGAAGAGGTTACTAAGTCGCTTCGTGAAGGAAAATCAGGAATTATTTTCGATCAAGAAAGAAAAGATATTGGATTTCGTTCAGCATTAACAGGGATGGTAGAAAGACCAGACTTAAAAAAACTACTAAAGCGCCGACAAAGAGTTGGTATGGCTGAAGAAGTTGAATATGCTTATATGAGTACTATTGAGGCTCTTGAACAGGCAGGAGTGACTCAAGAATACCTTGATGAAAATATTGCCGGAATTATATTTGGAAATGACAGTTCGGCTAGAGCTGTAATGGAATCTATAGATATAGTTAGAGAGAAAAAGGACACCACAATGGTTGGTTCAGGAAAGATTTTCCAGTCAATGAACTCTACGGTTACCATGAACCTGGCAACCATTTTTAAATTAAAAGGAATTAATTTTACTGTAAGTGCTGCCTGTGCAAGTGGTTCTCACTCAGTTGGCCTTGGTTTAATGATGATTAAACAAGGATATGAAAAAATGGTTATTTGTGGGGGAGCTCAAGAAATTAACCCCTACTCAATGGCCAGCTTTGATGGTTTGGGTGTTTTCTCAACTAGAGAAGATGACCCAACAAAAGCTTCTCGTCCTTTTGATAAAGATAGAGACGGTTTAATTCCTTCTGGAGGAGCAGCAACACTTATTTTAGAAAGTTTAGATTCAGCTCTAGAAAGAGGCGCAGAAATCTTAGGTGAAGTAGTCGGATATGGTTTTTCTTCAAATGGCGAACACATTTCAAACCCAAATATAGATGGGCCAACTCGCTCTTTAAAAATGGCCTTGGAAATGGGTGGGCTTTCAGAGTTTGACATTGATTACATAAACGCTCATGCAACATCAACTCCAATTGGTGATGCTAATGAAGGACAGGCGATTGCAAATGTTTTTGGAAAAGCAAAGCCTCCTGTTTCATCAACTAAAAGTATGACGGGTCATGAATGTTGGATGGCAGGAGCCAGTGAGTTGGTCTATTCTATGTTAATGATGAAAAATTCATTTGTTGCTCCAAACATTAATCTGGAAAACCCAGATGAGGTTGCCCAAAAATTGAACATTCCCGCTACTACTTTAGAACATAATATTGATGTATTTTTGTCGAACTCTTTTGGTTTTGGCGGAACTAACTCTTCCATCATTGTAAAAAAGTTCGTAAAATAGTTTTAATGACACGAGAGGAAATTGAAGGGCGAGTAAATGAATTTCTAATAGAGGAATTCGAAGTGGAGGAAGAAAACATTGCTCCGGATTCAAACTTAAAAGAAACATTGGATTTAGATAGCCTTGATTATGTTGATTTGGTGGTAGTTATAGAACAATATTTTGGGTTTAAAGTAAAGGGCGAAGATTTCGTGAATATTGCTACTCTTAAAGATTTTTACGACTATATCGAAAATAAAGTAAGCCAAGCGGCATAAAAATCGGCAATGGCTGAACAATGGACCGGTGAATCGAAAGGCACAACTTTAGGCTACAAAATATTTGAGTTCACAATTAAAACATTTGGAATAAGAGCAGCATATTCTGTTTTATTCTTTGTCGCATTATATTACTTTTTTTTTAGTTTAAAATCTTCAAAACAACTCTATTTCTACTTTCGAAAAGTTCGGAAAGTGGGCTTTTTTAAAAGCCTTAGAAGTATTTACATAAACTACTTTGTATTTGGTCAGACCCTAATCGATCGGTATGCAATTCCTATGGGGCTGCAAAAAGCATTTACTTTTAACTTCTTTCAAAATGAAATAATCAAAAAAACCCAAGATAACGGGAAGGGTGGTGTAATGATAAGCGCGCATATTGGAAACTTTGAAATTACTGGTCACTTCTTAAATGAGAGGTTGGATAACCCAATGAACATGGTAACTCTAGATACTGGAGATGATGTTTTAGAAGAGTTTTTGGAAGATCAAATTAGCGCAAAAAAAATAAAACTCATAAAAATCAAAAAGGGCAGCATTGCTCACATGATTGAGATTAGTGCAGCTATAAAGAAAAATGAACTGGTTTGTTTTACGGGCGACCGACACATGGGCGGAAAAACTTATACTGCAGACTTCTTAGGGAAACCAGCACAATTCCCAGCAGGTGTATTTGATATTGCAAGTAAGTTAAAGGTGCCGGTTTTATTCGTTTTTGCCATGAAAGATTCAGCAACTCATTATGAGTTTAGTTGCCATGAAGCAAGTGGTGTTGGTTTAAAGCCAGAAGAGATTTTAAAGGACTTTGTCAGCGTTGTTGAGAAAAAACTAGAAACCTACCCATCACAATGGTTCAATTATTATCAGTTTTGGGAAAAATAGGTTAGTAACATTGAAGAAGCGAATTCTGATAGTATATTATTCTCAAACAGGTCAACTGTTAAGAATTTTGCAAAAAATTGCAGAACCAACTCTTAACAACAAAAACATTGATGTAGAGTATTTCAAAATCGAAATGGAAAATGACTTTCCATTTCCTTGGAACCGTAAAGAGTTTTTTGGAATAATGCCAGATTCAGTTCAAGAAAAAGCACATCCAATAAAAGTAAACACACCTGTTCATGACAATTACGATTTAGTTATTTTAGGCTATCAAGTTTGGTTTCTCTCACCTTCAGTGCCTTTTAATTCATTCCTTGAATCTGAGGTTGCAAAACGGATTTTAAAAAGCGCCAAAGTAGTTACTGTTATTGGTGGGAGAAATATGTGGGTAATGGCTCAGGAGTCGATTAGAAAAAAGTTAAAATCACTTGACTCAGTTTTGGTGGGAAATATTGCTTTGGTTGATAATTCACCGAACTTAGTAAGTGTTGTAACCATTATTTATTGGTTGTTTCATGGGAAGACGGACCGTCTGTTAAATCTATTTCCAAAGCCAGGAATAAAATCAGCGGACATTGAAAAAGGGACATCTTTTGGACAAGAAATTGTAGGCGCATTAACAGATAACAATTTCAATAAACTTCAAGAAAATTTAGTCGAAAAAGGGGCGGTTAATCTGAAGCCAGATATAATTTCAATGGAGACAAAAGCAAAAAAAGTATTTGGTGTTTGGGCGAAAATCGTTAATGGGTCAGGAAAGAATGGGAGTTTCGGAAGGAAAGCCGTGTTATTCCTATTCGAAATTTACCTATATTTTGTCATCCTTTTCCTATCGCCATTAGTATCAATTTTATCTACTTTTGCAGCTATCTTAAGGAGAAAAGCTACTGCTAAAAAAATGGCTTATTTTTCTGGTGTATAGATAATGTGTAGAAAAGGGAACTAAAGGGAATGTCGAGAGCCGTTTATATCAATAAAATATCTAAGTTTTTACCTAATAAGCCTGTTAGTAATGATCAAATTGAAGATCGGTTGGGTTATGTATACGATAAACCAGCGCGCTCAAAATCTGTTGTGCTAAGAAGCAATAAGATAGAAAACAGATATTACGCCATTGATGAAAACAAAAACATTACTGACACCAATGCTGGTATGGCTGCCAAAGCTATTCGAGGCTTAGAATCAGAAACCTTTAAAGTTGATGATATTGACTTAATTGCTTCTGGAACTTCTACACCTGATCAATTACTTCCTTCTCATGCTGCTATGGTTCATGGTGAACTTAAATCCAAGTCTGTTGAGGTCAATTCTTTTATGGGTGCTTGTGTTACAGGAATGCAAGCAATGAAATGTGCTTTTTTGTCAGTTGCCTCAGGAGACAAAGATCATGCCGTTTCAACAGGTTCAGAAAGATGTTCTACTTGGTTGATGGCAAAAAACTTTAAAGGTGAAACTGAAAAGGAAAACGGAATAGATAGTACGCCTATTTTAGCATTTGATAAAGAATTTTTACGTTGGATGTTGTCTGATGGTGCTGGTGCTGCTTTGTTAGAGGCGGAGCAAAAAGGTGACATGTCTTTGCGTTTAGAGTTTGTTGACATTAAGTCTTACGCTAATGAACTAGACTCCTGTATGTATGCTGGGGCAGTTAAAAACGAAGACGGCTCCTTGTCGGGCTGGTCAGAACTTGAAGAAGCTCAGTGGATGGGTGATTCAGTTTTTGCTTTTAAACAAGATGTTCGTCTTTTGGGAGAAAATATAATGCGTTTGGGGGGTAAATTCTTTGCTGAAACCCTTGATAAAAGAGGTTTAACCCCAGATGACATTGATTATTTTTTACCACACATATCTTCAGAGTTTTTCCGATCCAAACTCCACAATGAGTTGGCGTTATTAGGGAAAGAAATTACCGAAGAGAAGTGGTTCACAAACCTATCAAGAGTTGGAAACGTTGGAGCAGCATCCATTTATTTAATGTTAGAAGAACTGCTTTATTCAGGAAGACTTAAAAAAGGTGAAAAAATATTTCTTTGTGTTCCTGAGAGCGCTCGCTTTCAGTATGCTTACGCACTATTAACCGTAGTTTAAAACCTTTTTCATGGAGGAAGAACTTGTATTTGAAGGTCCTTTAAAAGGAAAAGAAAACCTTCTTCAGTTTATTCCGCAGCGCGACCCCATGGTGATGATGGACGAGTTGGTGTTTTGGGATGACATCAAAACAACTTCTGCATTAACCATAACAAGCGAAAACATTCTAAGTTATAATTCGGAATTCACTGAGCCTGGGATAATCGAGAACTTTGCTCAAACTATGGCGCTGCGTATTGGATATCATTATTACTTATTAAAACAATCTGCTCCAGTAGGGTATATTGGAAGTTTTAAAAGACTTAAAATTGAAGAGCTACCAAAGTTGGGTGATAGAATAGAAACAACTATTGAGGTTATTCATGAAATGTTTGGGGTCACTATGGCCTCAGGAGAAATGAAAGTTGGCGAAAAAGTAATTGCCAAAATTGAAATGAAAACAGTTGTAGCCAAAGAGTAGGTATGCCACTGTTTAATAAAGAACAATACTACGGAACAAACGTTACCAAGCTTTTACCCCACCAAGACCCCTTTGTTTTGATAAGCCATTTAGTTGAAATGGTTGGAAATAGAGCAATTACTCGATTTGAAATTCCCGAAGATCATATTCTTATTGAAAATGAACACCTAAGTGAAACGGGCTTATTAGAAAACCTAGCTCAGACGGCAGCATTAAGTGCGGGTTACGATTATTTTACTAGTCAAAACACCGAAATGGATAAATATGAAGCTCCAATGGGTTATATGGGCTCCATAAAAAAAATACAATTGAAAAGACAGCCGCATTATTCTGAAAGGTTAGAAACAAGAACTTTATTAACGAGGAGTATTCGATCAGACCAAACAGAAGTTGTTTTTTGTATTGGAAAAGTTTCTTCTGGAAATGAGGTGTTAGCTCATGGAGAATTTAAGTTGTTTTTGATTTATCCTGAATAATAATCATTCAAACTCAAAATTACTAACAGACACTAAATACGTGATAATCGCTTCTTGTTGAACCTTCGTTATTGTATTTTCCCCTTTACGTTTATTTACTTTTTTTACCATTGAAGGAACCTCCATAAATAGTTTGCCTTCGCTTTTGTTCATGGATGTTTTATAAGAATGGCAATCGTTGCAATGTTCTTGAAAAGCATATTTTCCTTGGCTCAATTGGTTTAAAGTAACGTTAGGGAAGGATTTTTTAGCCTTGTCAAATCTTGTTTCATTCGATTCTACTAATTTGGATTCGGCGCAGGAAATAAATAGAAGACTGATATAGAGAAACGAAAACACTGAAGATTTCGTGAACATAAAGTGGATAGCAATTGTATGAGAAGGCAAATATAGCTTGTGTTAACCTAGTTTCTCTTTTACTATTTTTGCATAGCTTTACTCCACATGAAAAAAGACGAAATACCACAAGACGACGCAAACCTTTTAGAAGGGAAAACTAGAGACCTTTGTTATGCTGTGGATAAAGACGGAAACTATACCACAGGCTTAAGTACCGGATGGGATCCAAAAAATGCAGCTCTTCAACATGCGCTTGATTTTTTTGATGAGCGGGCTCAAGAAGTAAAAGAAAAAGTGCTGAAAGGGAAATTAAGTCCCCTTGCTTACTTTATGGAAGCACGTTTCATGGATGCTAATTTGCTTGCCGATTACATGGAAATTTCGAAACGCGATGTTAAACGACACATGACACCAAAATATTTTAAGGATTTAACCGATGATGTTCTTAAAGAATATGCCGAAATATTGCGAATTGATTTAAAAGATTTAAAAGACTTCCCAACCTCATAGGGTACTTTATATGCAAATAGACTTTAAACATCACCAATCTGCTCATTGTGAAAATGGGGTTACCTCCAACTTACTCAAGTATTATGGGATTGATGCCAGTGAGCCGCTAATCTTTGGAATGGGAGCAGGTATTTTTTTTACTTACCTACCATTCGTTAAAGTTAATCACGCTCCAGGTTCGTCATTTCGCCCGATGCCGGGACTGGTTTTTAAAAGAGCCGCCAGTAACTTGGGTTTAGGTATTTATAGAAAAAAGTATCGCAACCCAAAAAAAGCAATGCGAGACCTAGATGAGGTTTTAGAAAAAGGAATGCCAGTGGGAATTCAAGTAGGAGTTTTTCATCTTACCTATTTTCCTGATCCGTATCGTTTCCATTTTAACGCACACAACTTGGTTGTTTTTGGAAAAGAAGGAGACAATTATTTAATCAGCGACCCGGTAATGGAAACCACTACTACACTAACAACCAAAGAAATGCAAAGAGTGCGTTTTGCTAAAGGGATTTTTGCTCCAAAAGGCCAAATGTATTACCCAAAGGATATTCCGGAGAGTATTAACTATGAATTAGCAATTAAGAAGGGTATAAAAAAGGCGTGTGCAGATATGCTAGGTATTCCTATTCCCCTTATGGGAGTAAAAGGAATAAAGTGGCTAGCAGGCGATGTTAGAAAATGGCCTAAAAAGCATGGCGAAAAAAAGGCTGCACTTTATCTAGGCGCAGTAGTTCGAATGCAAGAAGAGATAGGAACAGGTGGAGCAGGCTTTCGTTTTATGTATGCAGCCTTTCTTCAAGAAGCAGCAGAAATTACCGGAAAGAGCGAACTAAAAGACCTTTCGGAACAAATGACAGCATGTGGAGATAGGTGGAGAGATTTTGCAATTAATTCTGCTCGTATTTACAAGTCTCGTGATAAGTCTGGAGAAAGCTATGAAATGAGCGCTGATATTCTTTTGGACATTGCTGATATGGAAAAAAAGGTGTTTACAGGCCTAAAAAAGGTGTATTAATGGCAGCAATTGCCATAAAGGTCGATCAACTAAATAAGGTTTATGGAGATGGCCATAAGGCGCTCGATTCGATTTCTCTTGAAATTGAGACCGGGAGTATTTATGGTTTACTGGGCCCAAATGGAGCAGGCAAAACAACCCTTATTTCAATTCTGATTGGTTTACTAAAAAAGTCATCTGGTTCGGTAAATGTATTTAGTGAAAACACCGAAACAATCAATCGAAAAGAGTTACAATCTAACATAGGGGTGGCACCTCAAGAAATTGCTCTTTACGAGTTACTTACACCAATAGAAAACCTTCAATACTTTGCTACACTTTATGGAATAGGATCCACAGACATTAAAGAGCGATCTAAAGAATTGCTTGAAATATTTGGACTTTGGGAAGTGAAAGATAAACAAGTAAAAAAGTTTAGTGGAGGGATGAAAAGGCGGCTAAACCTTATTACTGCATTGATTCACAAACCCAAATTATTGTTTTTGGATGAACCGACCGAAGGAATTGATGTTCAAAGTAGAAATGCCATTCTAGAATTTCTTAAAGAATTAAACCAAAAGGAAAACACAACCATAATCTATACTTCACACCTTTTGGCTGAGGCAGAAAGTTTATGTCATGACATAATGATTATTGACAAAGGCAAAAAAATTGTTGATGGAAATATGTCTGAATTAACAGGAAGTTCAGATAAGAGTTTGCAAGATGTATTCTTAGAGTTTACAGGTTCTCAATATCGAGACTTACAAGGATGAAAGTAATTTGGGTTGAAATAAAAAAAGAGATTTTACTTCTCCTTAGAGACAAGGCAGGATTAGCGCTTCTTTTTATTATGCCAACTCTTTTGGTAGTTGTAATGACCTATATCCAAGACGCAGCCTTCCGAGTATTATCAAATGACAAAGTTGAAGTGATATGGGTTGATAATGATGGAAGTAAAATTTCTAATTCTATAAAAACGGAACTTGAAGCTTCTGGTTATTTTGTTCTTATTGATTCTTTGAACAATGAAAAATTAGGCGTAGAAGAAGGAAAGGAACTAATTTCAAATGGAGATTATCAAGTTGGAATAGTTATCCCGGAAGATTTCCAAAATCAGTTTAAAGGAAGAGTAAAAGGAAGGGTAGATAGCCTCTTATCCGACTTTGGATTGGCCGATTCAATTCCAAAAAAGAATTTTTCAGACCAAAACATTACAATTAACTTGTTGTTTGACCCATTAACCAAGGCTACCTTTAAAACAAGTGTCGCAAACGGTATAATGGGTTTGGTGAATCAATTAGAAACTCAAATTAGTTTTCAGGCATTTAGGTCAAAACTTGCTGCTCGATTCCCTTACAATCCGGCTGGAAACAAGAAAATGAAACTAGACCCAATAATTCAATTTCAAGATCAGTTTATTTTTAAAGGGGGACAAGGATCAATTCCAACTTCTGTTCAGCATAATGTGCCTGCCTGGTCGATATTTGCGATGTTCTTTATCATTGTTTCTTTTTCGCAACGAATTGTAGAAGAGCGAATTAGTGGTGTTAGTAAGAGGCTAAAAACAATGCCAGCAAACAACAAGTTCCTTCTTTTTGGTAAAGCACTAACTTATCTACTTATTAGTGAAGTTCAAGTTTTAATTATTCTGATGCTAGGTTTTTGGTTTATGCCAATAATAGGTTTACCTGCTTTAGAAGTAAATGGCTCTATTTTGTTATTATTATTTTTTACAATACCCATTGCTTTGGCCTCAGCAGGAACGGCCATTTTTATTGGAAAATGGAGTAAAACGAGAGATCAAGCTGCATCTTTCGGAAGTGTTATTGTTATAATTATGGCTGCTTTGGGCGGTATTTGGGTTCCAGTTTTTGCCATGCCTAATGCATTACAACAAGCGTCGCAGTTTTCTCCTCTATCATGGGCGCTTGAAGGTTATTATAGCATAATTGTAAGGGGAGCTGGAGTCTCCGAATTATTGATACCCTCTCTTATTCTCTTAGGGCTATTTGCAACTACCTTTGCATTATCCTCAATTAAACGAAATTAAAAGTGGCAAAGACTTTAACTACTACAAAAAGAATTCGAATACGATTTAACGAGGTTGACTCATTAGGAATTGTTTGGCACGGCCACTTTGTAAAGTATTTAGAAGATGGACGAGAAGATTTTGGTGCCAAACATGGACTGACGTATCTCGATTTTAAAGCAAATAATTTTGCAATTCCAATTGTGAAGTGCAACATTGATTATAAAAGATCTATTCAATATGGAGATGAGATAGATGTCGAAACAACCTACACTGACTCAGAAGCGGCTAAATTGGTTTTCACGTATCGGATTTTTAATTCTAAATCGCAAGAATTATTAGCAACTGCAAAAACAATTCAAGTATTCACTTCCTTTAAAACAGAATTGAGTTATGTGGCTCCTGAATTTTTCACAAATTGGAGAAAAAAACAAGGATTAGTTTGAGACAATAATGAGGGTTTCTATCGCAGGATATAGCATTGTTTCTCCTTATGGTATTGGAGCTGAAAAAACCTTTCAATCTGTTTTGGAAGGGAACTCAATGGTTCAACTTAACTCTGACGCCGAGCTCTCACCTATACCTACCTATGTTTCAAAATTTAGTGAAGAGTTATTTGAAACGATTCAGATACCAAACTTTACCCGTTTAGAAAGTATGATGATTAAGTCAATTGAAGAGGCTTGTCAGCAATCTAAAGCAAACCTTGAAAATAAAAACACACTTCTAGTTATTAGCACAACAAAGGGAAATGTTGATTTATTAGAAGCTGAAAATCACAAAGGTTTTGAGAAAAAAAGAACTTATTTAAGCGAAATAGGAAATCAAATTCAATCCTATTTTAGAGCACAAAACAAGCCTATTGTAATTAGTAATGCTTGTATTTCTGGTGGCTGCTCAATTGAATTAGCAAACGATTTGTTGCAAACAGAACGATACCAAAACGTTGTGGTTTGCGGTGGAGATGTTTTAAGTGAGTTTGTCCTTTCTGGGTTTCGATCTTTTCATGCTTTAAGTGATCATAGGTCCATGCCTTATGATAAAAACCGGGTTGGAATAAACTTGGGAGAGGCTGCCGCAACAATTGTTCTATCAACTGAAGTGAAAAGTGATGTTGAACTCTTATCTGCCGCCTCAAGTAATGACGCTAACCATATTTCTGGGCCCTCAAGAACAGGAGAAGGGCTTTTTATGGCCGTTCAAAATGCTTTGAAACTAGCATCCATTCAACCAGATGAAATAAGCTACATATCTGCACATGGTACTGCCACAAACTATAACGATGAAATGGAGTCTATTGCTTTTGGGCGTTGTTCATTAAGCGAAACTCCTCTTAATAGCTTTAAAGGTTATTTTGGACATACACTTGGAGCTGCTGGAGTAATAGAGTCGGTAATGGCCATTCAATGTTTAGAGCAGAATAAACTAATTAAGTCATTGGGTTATTCTGAACATGGAGTTTCTGAACCGTTAAAGGTGATTAAAATGACTGATTCCAAAGAATTGAAGTTTATTTTAAAAACGGGTTCTGGTTTTGGGGGAGGAAATAATGCCTTGATTTTTGGAAAAACGGATGATTGAAATAACATCATATTGTACCATTCGAAACGGGAAAGCGGTTTCAAACGGAAAAGAAGTGTTTTCTGCTGAAGGTGATTATGACGTTTTTATAAAGGACTTATATCGCCATTTAAAAATTGGCTATCCTAAGTTCTTTAAAATGGACAGACTTAGTAAATTGGCTCTGGTTGCTAGTGAGTTGACTTTGTTAAACAAAAAAATTACTGAGGATTATAATGCTGAGAATATTGGAATTTATTTAGCCAACTCGGCTTCAAGTTTAGACACAGATAGAAAACATCAAGAGACTATTCAGAATAGAGATGATTACTTTCCGAGCCCAGCAATATTTGTTTACACCTTACCGAACATAACCATTGGAGAAATAGCAATAAAACAGAAAATAAAAGGACCTAATCTTTTCTTCATTTTAGATAAATTTGAAGCATCGTTTTTTGTAGACTATATATTGACACAATTTGAACTTAACAAAATTGAATCTTGTTTGTTTGGGTGGGTTAATGTAGACGATGATAATTACGATGCGGCTTTATTTTTAGTAGAAAAAAAACAGGGAATTTGCCCACTAAATAATATTTCTTTAGAGAGTATTTACAATAAATAGATAATGGAAGAATTAATTGAAAATTTAAAAGGACAAATCATCGAACAACTTAACCTTGAAGATATGTCACCTAGTGATATTGAAGCAGATGATCCTCTTTTTGGCGATGGACTTGGTTTAGACTCTATTGATGCACTTGAGCTAATAGTTTTGTTAGAGAAACATTACGCTATCAAAATCGAAGACCCGAAAGAAGGACAAAAAATATTTTTGTCAGTTCGTTCAATTGCTGAGTTTATTACGGAGCACAAAAAAGCATAATTCAAAATGAGTAAGAAGGTTTTTGTTACCGGATTGGGAGCAATTTCGGCCATTGGAAATGGTGCTGAAGAAAACCTAAATGCTCTTTTATCATCACGACACGGAATTGCACCCGTTTCTTTATTTGAAACTCGCCACTCTCATTTATTAGTTGGTGAAGTAAAAAAAACGAATAAAGAACTACTCAGTGACTTAGGACTTAGTCCTGACACATTCTATACACGTACAACTTTATTAGGTTTAATGGCCGCCAAAGAAGCCTTTAAACATGCTAAAATTGATGATGTTACCAAGTATAAAACAGGAGTTATTTCATCAACCAGTGTGGCTGGGATGTGCGAAACAGAAAATCACTATTTTGATTATTTAGAAAGCGATGAGTTTTTGCCTTTTATCAAAACTCATGATTGCGGAGATAGCACCGAAGCCATAGCCGATTATTTGGGAATTAAGGATTATCTAGGCACAGTATCTACAGCTTGTTCATCTGCCCCAAACGCTATTATGATGGGAGCACGGTTAATTAAAGCGGGCAGAATTGATCGTATGTTGGTCGGTGGAACTGACGGTCTTTCCAAGTTTACATTAAACGGGTTTAATACGCTAATGATATTAGACTCTGGCCATAGCAGACCATTTGATGCGACAAGAACCGGGTTAAATTTAGGAGAAGGAGCAGGTTTTATTGTGTTAGAATCTGAAGATGTGGTTCGAGCAGAAAACAAAACACCTTTAGCAGAAATATCTGGTTATGGAAACGCAAACGATGCGCACCATCAAACGGCAAGTTCACCAGAAGGAAACGGAGCATTTTTAGCTATGAACGACGCTTTAACTGTTGGCGGAATTGATCCAAGTGAAGTGAACTATATCAATGTTCATGGCACTGGAACTGAAAACAACGACCAGAGTGAAGGAATGGCAATTAGGAGAATTTACAAAAATGGAATGCCTCCTTTTTCTTCAATTAAATCCTTTGTAGGGCACACATTGGCTGCAGCCGGAGGGCTAGAAGCCGTTTATTCAGTTTTGGCAATTCAAAAAGGCTGTATTTATCCTAATTTGAATTTTAAAAACCCAATTGAGGGTTTAAATATGATACCCGAAACCGAAGCCCAAGAAGGCCTGGAAATTAATCACGTCTTATCAAACTCTTTTGGGTTTGGCGGGAATTGTACATCCTTATTATTTTCAAAAGCGGAATTATGAAAATGTACATTAACGGAATAGGATGTGTTGCACCACAAGAAACGAAAACCAAACCGCTGTTTTCAAATTTAATTGAAGAAGAAGTATTGCAGCTTACCATCATTAAGCCCAATTACAAGGAATATATTTCTCCTGTAAAGAGCCGAAGAATGGGTAAGGCTATCAAAATGGGAATTGTAGCTTGTACTGATGCACTTAAAGAAGCGCAATTAGAAATACCTGATGCTATAATTGCAGGAACAGGAATGGGTTGTCAAGAAGACTCAGAGAAATTTTTGGAAGCAGTAATAAAGGATAGCGAACAATTTTTGACCCCTACTTCATTTATTCAAAGTACTCATAACACAGTTGCGGGTTCAGTTGCGTTGATGTTAAAGTGTAGGGCTTATAATTTTACTTATTGCCATAGGGGGTTCAGTTTTGAAAACGCATTGGTTGATGCCGAGCTCACTTTTTCAGAAAACAAAGCGGAAAACATTTTGGCTTTTGGTATTGATGAAATTACTGAGCATACAAGAAAAACATTCCAACGAGCCGGGTGGAATGTAAATGTTGAAACTAACCCCGTCAAAATGCTTAATGGAGAGAATAAAGGCTCTGTTTATGGTGAAGGAACGGCCAGTTTTGTCTTGTCAAAAAACAAATTAGAAACGACGTATGGTTCACTTGAAAAGGTGGACATGCTTTACAAGCCGAGTAGTGAAGAAGTTAAAAATAAGCTTTCGGAAATTGCCAAAGAAAACTCAGTCGATCTTGTATTGGTTGGCTATAGTGGTGACCCACAATTTGATCAACATTACCCAAAAATGGAAAGTCTATTTCCTGAAGCCGCAATTGGTGGTTTTAAACATCTAGTAGGCGAGTACCATACTGTATCTAGTTTTGCCTTATGGCTGTCCTGTCAAGTTCTAAAAGGCCAAGAATTGCCAGAAACCGTGCAGCTTAGTGGACCATCAAAAAAGGAATTCAAGAGTATTTTAATCTACAACCACTATAACAATTTAGACCACAGCTTTATTTTGGTAAACAAATGAGTCGTTACCTTATAGAGCGTTTAATTTTTATTGTTTTCTTGCTATGCCTTATTGTTTTTTTAAACCAATATGGTTTTTCGTATTTGTGGGTAACAATACCTATAATCTTATTCGTAATGTATGTTGCTTATAATGCATTTCATTTGGAGCAAAACTTTTTCTTAAAATCGATAACTCAAGGAGTAAAAGGTAAAAAAGGAATTGCCATAACGTTTGATGATGGACCAAACGAGAAAATAACCCCACAAGTTCTTGCTATATTGGAAAAACACAAAGTAAAAGCCACTTTTTTTTGTATTGGAAATGAGGTAGAAAAGCATCCGGAAATTGTGAAGCATTTGGATGCTGCTGGGCACACAATAGGCTCACACTCTTATAGTCACGCAAAGTGGATAGATTTTAACACAACAAAAAAGTGGGTCGAAGAAATCGACAAAACCAATGATGTTATCCATAACGTAATTGGAAAAACGACTCGATACTTCCGCCCCCCATACGGTGTTAGTACTTCACATTTGGCCAATGCCATAAAAAGAACGAAAATGCTTTCTATTGGGTGGAATATTCGCTCTTTGGATACAATGGATAACAATGTTTTAGAAATTGTTGAACGAAGCACTCATAACCTAAAAGATGGCTGTATAGTTTTGTTCCACGATAATTTGGATTGGTCTTGCGAAGTTTTGGAAGAGTTTTTGGTAAGGGTGAAAAAAATGAACATGGAAATTGTTCCGTTGTCTAATCTCATTGAAGAAAAAGCATATGAAAATTAACATTACAATATTGATCCTATTTCTAGTTTTAGCTAATGCGAGTTTTGCTCAAAATTTTACTTTGGTAAATGATAAAGCGAACTTCAAAAGCGAACTTAAGTCTGCATCTGCGACCATGAAAACAATTACAGCAGACTTCGATCAAGTTAAATTTCTTAGTTTTATGGAAGAAGAAATGAAAAGCTCAGGGGTTTTTTATTTTTCTAAACCAAATAAAGTACGTTGGGAATACTTAAAGCCAAATGCCTATTACTTAATCATAAATGAGAATAAGATCATAACATTTATGAATGGTAAAAAGTCAATTGTAGATGCATCTAAAAACAAAACGTTCAGTGAAATCAACAAAATAATGCTAGGTAGTATTAATGGCGAAATCGCTAATCACCCCGATTTTGAAAGTAAATTGTTTGAAGACGGGACAAGATATCGATTAAATTTAATTCCTAAATCAAAGGCTTTGAGTGATGTTATGAGTGAAATTATTATTTGGTTTGATAAAAAAGACATGTCTGTGAGTCAAATTAAAATGAATGAAGCCTCAGGTGACTATTCATTTATAACTTTGAAAAATAAAAAGCTTAATGAAACTCTTAATATCAGCCTTTTCACTCCTTAGCGTTTTTATAGTTTCCTGTTCAGGAGGAAAACCACTTCCCGTTCATCATGTTGTTTATGATGAATTATCGGAAGAAGATGTTAGGGTAAAGAGAAGTAATAATACTCTAGTTACGACGTATAACTCAAATCTTCAATTTCAAGAAGAAGAATACAATGGCAAGCTCTATCTAAAAAGAATGGGAAAAGGTCATTATAAGATTGCCTACACCACAGATACGGACTTTAAACTTTATGCTTTAGAAATTACAGACTCTTCAATTAATTGGGAATATTGTTTTTCAAAAATGAACAACAAGTTTGTTCAAGAGGTCCTGGAAAGAGACTTTAGAGCCTTGTTGGCATTGGTTCCTCAAGATGGTCCAGCACTAGTTTCGAGAGAAGAAAGGCCACACACAATTCTTGGAAATGAGAAAAGAAAAGTATATGCCTATTGGACTGACAAGACTAGAACAACTCTTTACAAGTCAATGTATGTCACAAATAAGGAGACGTTGGTAATTGTGCATTACTTGGATTTTTCCAAAGGGTTTCCACAACGAATCAAACTTGTTGATCATAAGTCAAACCTGGCCATGACGCTAAATAGAGTGAATTAATTTCAAATTGTATTTGGTCAAGAGTATTGTGTTCGAAAATTGAAAGGGGATAATAATCAATAAAACAATCAACTCTTTACTTTTCTGTACTTTCGTTTCCTCATTATTTTGAACAAAAAGGGCTTTAATTCCTCTAATTAAATTTATATCAAGAACAAATGTTGCTCAAAGATTTTTATAAGATTCTAAAAAAAGAAAACCTTACAGATGGCCTAGCTAATTGGCAAATTGAGCTAAACCCAAAACATGAAATCTTTGAAGGTCATTTTCCCGGAAACCCAATTACCCCTGGTGTTTCTATGATTCAGACTATTAAAGAAATTTGTGAAGAGTTGTTGGATAAATCATTGTTTCTTGAATCGGCAGACAACGTGAAATTTATGGCAATAATTAATCCTGAGACAGATCCTGTTTTAGATATGGAGCTGAAAATAGAGGAGCGCGAGGGCAAATACAAAGTGAAAAACATTGCACGATTTGGCGATACAGTTGGCTTAAAATTTAGCGGAACTTTCCGTGTTATGGAAAAATAAATATCAATTGGAAAAACCAGATTGTAAATCGGCATTAAAGGAATTAAGTTGTTGTGTACTGGTTCCAACATACAATAACGCGAAAACACTTAATCGGGTAATTAACGGGGTTCTAGAATACTCAAATGATGTAATTGTTGTTTGTGATGGAGCAACAGACAACTCGCTTTCAATTTTAAAAGCTTACGGAAACAAAATTACACTTGTTGACTATTTGCCAAACAAGGGGAAAGGTAATGCCCTAAAAGTTGGTTTTAATAAAGCAGTTGAACTAGGTTTTGAATATGCCATTTCAATTGATTCGGATGGACAACATTACCCCGAAGATATTCCTCATTTTGTTGAAAAAATAAAAGAAGAACCAGGTGCTCTAATTGTTGGATCAAGAAACATGAATCAAGAGAATGTTCCAGGTAAAAGCAGTTTTGGAAATAAGTTTTCTAATTTTTGGTTTCGACTGGAGACGGGTATAAATTTACCTGACACTCAATCTGGATTTAGGTTATATCCGGTAAAAAAGCTTTCAAAAATCAGGTTTTATACCGAAAAATTTGAGTTTGAGATTGAAGTAATGGTGAAGGCAGCTTGGGCTGATATAGTGGTAACCTCAGTTCCAATTAAGGTACTTTACAACCCAGAGGAAAGGGTTTCACATTTTCGACCTTTTAAAGATTTTACACGCATCAGTATTTTGAATACCTATTTGGTAACACTTACTTTACTCTATTACAAGCCAAGAGCAATAATTAGAAAGCTAAAAAAAAAAGCCTTAAACAGGTAATTAAGGAAAATTTATTAGCCAGCGGAGATAGTATTTCAAAAAAGACTTGGTCGGTAATGTTGGGCCTTTTTATTGGTTGTTCTCCTTTGTGGGGCTTTCAAACCGGAATTGTTATTGGTCTTGCCTTGCTTTTAAAATTAAACAGAACAATAGCATTTCTAATGTCAAACATTAGTGTGCCGCCTGTTTTACCGTTTTTAGTTTTAGGAAGCATTAAGTGTGGCGAACTAGTTACAGGTCAACAAGTTTCTCTTGATTTTACAGATGGAATTAATTGGGAAATGTTTCAAGAACACCTAATCGTTTTCATTGTTGGAAGTTTTATCTTCGCTACAATAGTGTCAATGTTAGGTGGGGCAGTTACCTACCTAACATTGCGGAGCTATCAAAACATACGGAAGTAAAAAGTGGAGAAGGTTTTTATAAATATTTACCTCTATTTTAAAACGAAAAGAGCCCTTTTCGCAATTATTCTTATTGCATTTTTATTGGTTTTTGGCTGGCTATCTTCTCGGCTTGAGTTTGAGGAAAACATTTCTAAAATGTTGCCCGATAAGGCGGATATAATGAGGGTAAACCAGACTATTGAATCTTCTGGATTTATGGATCGCTTGTTTATCCATGTTTATTCCGAAGAGGAGAATCCAGACTTACTTACTAAGTATGCCGATTCATTAGCACAAACTTTAAATACTTGTCCAGATACGAACTTAATTAGAGCCCTTGAATATCGATTAACAGAAGACCAAGAGTCTGCGATTTATTCTTTTGTACAAGATAACTTACCAGTTCTATTAGAAGAGTCGGACTATGATTCTATACGAGACAAACTGGCTCAAGAAAACATAAAGCAATCAATTGAAGGGGGCTATCAATTATTAATGACTCCAGCTGGGGCTTGGAGTGCTCCTATCTTTTTAAAAGACCCATTAAACTTTACTTCATTGGGGTTAAATAAACTTTCTAAATTGAAACTCGATGACAACATTGAGGTTTACAATGGTTACTTTTTATCCAAAGACCACAAGCACTTATTGATGTGGTTAATACCAACGAATGAACCTAATGAAACTACTGAAAATGCAACATTATTAGCAAGAATTGATTCCTCTCTTGCAGGTTTAAATAGTGAATTAGTTAAGGGAGAATATTTTGGAACTACTGCCGTAGCAGTTGGAAATGCATCACGAATAAAAGCGGATATTCACACCACCGTAGCCATTGCTTTTACGATTTTGTTGCTGTTTTTGACCTTTTATTTTAGAAAACTTGCCACAATAATTTACCTTTTTACGCCAGTTGTTTTCGGTGCCCTATTTGCTTTGGCCTTTCTTTATGTCTTTAAAGGAAGCATTTCTGCTATTTCGTTAGGAATTGGATCCATGATAGTTGGAATAACCATCGATTTTAGCCTTCACTTTCTAAATCATTTCAAAGAAGAAAACGACACGAAAAGTGTGCTCTCGGCAACCATTCGCCCTATACTTACCTCCTGCTTAACAACTGCATCGGCTTTCTTTTGCCTAACACTTGTACGGTCTGAGGCCTTAACAGATTTGGGAATTTTTGCTGGGTTTAGTGTTGTTGGAGCAGCGTTAGCAACTGTATTGGTTTTGCCCCAGCTTATAAAACCCTTCAAGAAAAAAGTTACGAATCAAAAGTTCGATTTATTTGCGAAGTTGAGCGACTTACCCGTAGAAAAGAACCACAAACTTTTAGGGATAATTTTCATTGTTACCATTATTTGCCTTTTCTTTTTTAAAGAGGTCAAATTTGACGGTGACATGCAGAAAATGAACTACATGTCGGATCAGCTTCACGCTTCTCAAAATCGGTTAACAGAACTGAACGGGCATGCTGAAAAAACAATTTATTTAATTGCACAAGGTGATTCTCAAGAAGAGGTTTTACAAGAAAACTTACAAGTAGGAAAAACCATTGAAGAACTTCAAGAACGATTTCCGACCATAGAGTTTGCCAACTCATCCGTATTGCTTATTTCTGAAAAAGAACAAGCCATACGATTAGAAAGATGGAAAACATTTTGGTCTGAAATACAACTTAATAAGGCGCTTGATTCCTTGGCTGATGCCGGACAAAAATTCAAGTTTAAACCTAGTGCTTTTAACCGATTTAAAAATTGGATAAGTTCTGATTTTGTTACATACACTACCGAAGATTTACTTCACTTAAAAGCCCTAAATGTAGGGGCCTTCATTGGTGAAAAAGATGGGAGACATGTTGTTTTTAACCCAGTAAGAGTTAATAATGAATCACTCTCTGAAATAAAGGAATATTTAAAGCAGCAAAAAACATTTGTATTTGACAAAGCGGCTTTTACCAACAGCATAGTTATCGCATTACAAAAGGATTTTTCAAGTTTGATTTTAGCTTCCTTGTTGGCTGTTTTACTCATTTTGTTTTTGTTTTTTAGACACTCTCTATTAGCTCTACTAACGCTTTTACCCGTTGTTGTGAGTTGGGTTTGGGTAACAGGAATCATGAGCATGTTCGATATTCAGTTTAACATATTCAACATTATAGTTTCTAGTTTGGTGTTTGGATTAGGTATTGACTACGCGATATTCATTACATCCGGACTTTTACATGAGCTAAAAACAGGAGAAAAGAAAGTATCGGTTTACAAAACATCAATTCTATTATCAGCCTTGACCACTGTGTGTGGAGTAGGGGCTCTAATTTTAGCAAAACATCCTGCGCTATACTCCATGGCTTTTATTAGCATTCTGGGAATTGGGGTCGCCGTTTTACTATCATTTACACTTCAATCGTTTTTGATTAAAATATTAATTCTAGATCGAAAAAACAGAGGGGTAGAACCATACACTACCTATACATTAATCAATACCATTTTAACTTTTGTATTCTTTTTGTTTGGCTGCATTTTAGCCTTTATTATGGGCTATTTAATTTTGCCAATAATTCCATTGCCTAAGGTGAAAAAGCAGGCATTTGTTGTTTGGTTTTCGTCTAAGTGGTTACGAATAATAACAGGAAGCCAAGTACTGATTCCTCAACACTTGAATTTTCCAAGCAAAGAGAGGTTGGAGAAACCATCAGTTATTATAGCCAATCACGAAAGCTTTCTGGATATTTTGGTTTTATTGGGTATGCATCCTAAAAACATTTTGGTTACCAACGATTGGGTTTATAACTCCCCGTTTTTTGGAAAAGTAGTTCAGTATATTGGTTTTTATCCTGTATCTCAGGGGGTTGAGCAGGCTATTCCACACCTCAGACAAAAAATTAAAGAGGGATATAATATTTGCATTTTTCCGGAAGGCACTCGGAGTAATACACCTAAAATGACTCGCTTCCACAAAGGAGCATTTTTTATTGCTGAAGAATTACAATTGGATATTGTACCTATTGTGCTTCATGGTTACGGACATACGCTATCTAAGGGAGATGATTTTGTAGTGAAAAATGGAAACGTTCATTTTGACACACTACCGGCAATAGAACACAATGACTTAAGTTGGGGAAGTAACAGTAGAGAAAAGTATAAAGCCATATCTCGTCATTTTAAAGCTGAGTTTGCTGCTAGAAGAAAAAAACACGAAAACCTGAACTTTTACAAAAACCAGCTCTTGAACAACTACTTGTACAAAGGAGTAGATTTAGAAAAAGAAAGTAAATTGATCTTGAACCAGAACGAAGAGTTGTTTGACGAAATCAATGCTTGTTTAGATTTAAAAACCAATACCTTGGTAATTGGAGACCGATTGGGTTTATTAGCACTTTTCCTAACTTATTTTGATGAAAAAAGAAAGGTAATCGGACTATTCAAAAAAGAAGAAGATTTGCAATTGGCAAGTAATACGTTCTCATATTTAAAAAATGACCAAAGCTCGTTTCAATTGTTACAAAACAAAGTTGACTATGATGATATAGACAACATTGTAATTACCGCTTCAATGGTAGACATGGAAGATGAAGATTTGAATTATTTAATTAATGAGGCATTTAAAGGAATGAACGATACTTGTTCCTTAATTTTAGCCCAGTTCATAAACGTGCCAGAATTAAATGCCGACATCCAACAAGTATCCGAAAACTTGGCAATTGTAAAAAAGAAAATTGGATAAAGAGTTTGATGTAATTATTATTGGAAGTGGTCTAGGGGGCTTACTTTGTGCAAACACCATGGCCATGGAAGGTCGAAAAGTATTGGTGTTAGAAAAGAACAATCAAATTGGCGGTAATCTTCAAGTTTTTGCACGAAACGGGGTAATTTTCGATACAGGTGTTCATTATGTTGGCGGTTTAGCAGAAGGTCGAAACCTAAACCAAATTTTCGACTACCACGGTATTATGGACGGGTTGGACTTGGAAGAAATGGATACCGATGGGTTCGATGTTATTTCTTTTGAAAACGATTCAATAAAATACCCTTGGGCTCAAGGTTATGAAGCTTTTGAAAAATCACTAGTTAGACAATTTCCAGAAGAGGCTGACGGTATCAAAAAATATATTGATAAAATGAGGTGGTGCTGTTTGCAGTTTCCGTTTTATAACCTCAAAAACGAGGCAGTTACTCCTACAGATGAGTTGTTAACACTCAATGCTAAAGAATTTATTGAGTCAGTTACAACTAATAAAAAACTTCAGTTGGTGTTAGCGGGAAATAACTTTTTATATGCAGGTGATGCGGAAAGAACACCCTTTTATGTTCACGCTTTAATTTGCAATAGTTACATAGAGTGTTCTCATAAAATTAGAGGAGGCGGAGTTCGTATTGCTCAGTTACTTTTAAAAAACATAAGAGCTAATGGCGGAGATATAAAACGATATACTGAAGTAGATAAAATTGAAATTGAAAATGGTGCGGTAAAGGGTGTTCGAACGAAGAAAGGAGAGGTCTTCCAAGCTCCAATTATAATTTCAAACGCACACCCATTAAGTACATTTAATTGGGTGGAAAATGGGATTAGAAAAGCAACCAAAATACGATTGAAGCAAACTCCAAACTCCATAGCTTCTTTCTCAGTTCATTTGGTTCTAAAACCGAACCAAGTAAAATACATGAATCACAACATTTATCACTTTAGCCAAAACGATGTTTGGCATACAGATGATTATAATGAAGAGACCTGGCCAAAAGCCATGATGATTTCGTCGCCATGTAAAAAGAAAAAAGAGGAGTTTGCTAATGGACTTTCCATTTTAGTTTACATGAAGCAAGAAGATGTAGCTGAATGGGAAGAAACCTTTAACACGGTTGCAACTGCTAATGAAAGAGGGGATAGCTATGAAGAATTCAAAAAGCACAAGACGGAAAAGGTGCTTAAAAAGCTATATTCAGTTATGCCGGAAGTAGAATATAATGTTGAACATGTTTATACTTCGTCACCATTGTCTCACCGAGATTATATTGGATCGCCAGACGGAAGTATGTATGGAATTAAAAACGATTGCAACTCGCCTTTAAGTAGTATGTTTAAACCAAGCACTCGAGTTAAAGGACTTTATTTAACTGGTCAAAATCTAAACTTACACGGAATACTAGGAGTTAGTATTAGCGCGCTTAAAACCTGCGGTGAGATAGTTGGTTTGGATTATTTAGTGGGTAAGGTGAAGAAGGTGGGTTGATGTAAACTGATTATTTCTTCCATTAACATCCCTTATTATAAAACTTAAACACTCTACTCTTTACCCTTTTGTTATTGGATTATCTTTGCCAGCTTTAGCTTGTTAAGCGAAGTAAAATTTCGAAAAGATGAACATAATTATTCCAATGGCAGGTATGGGAAAGCGAATGCGCCCACACACTCTTACAGTTCCAAAGCCATTAATCCCAGTTGCAGGAAAACCTATTGTACAAAGACTTGTAGAGGATATTGCTGGAGTATGTACTGAGCCTATAAATGAAATCTCTTTCATCATTGGTCATTTCGGAGATGCTGTTGAAAAGCAGTTATTGGAATTAGCAGCCTCATTGGGAGCTACTGGGAAAATATGTTATCAAGAAGAAGCGTTGGGTACTGCTCACGCTATTATGTGTGCTGAAGAAACACTAACCGGAAAAACGATTGTAGCTTTTGCTGATACACTTTTTCGTGCCGATTTTAAATTGGATTCAGAAAAAGACGGAATTCTTTGGGTAAGTCAAATTGACGATCCAAGTGCTTTTGGTGTGGTTAAAGTAGATGAGAATAATGTGATTACAGATTTTGTAGAAAAACCGGAAACATTTGTTTCTGATTTGGCTATGATTGGCATTTACTATTTCCGAGAAGGAGAAGTATTGAAAGGTGAATTACAATACCTTATCGACAACAACATAATGAACGACGGAGAATACCAACTCCCTGATGCGCTTAGAAATATGACAGCAAAAGGAATGAAGTTCTCACCAGGCAAAGTTGACGAATGGTTAGATTGCGGAAACAAAAACGCAACGGTTTATTCAAACCAACGTGTTTTGGTGAATATTGAAAGTGAACTAAGCGTTCCTTCTAGTGTTTCTCAAGAAAATTCGGTAATTATTCCTCCATGTTTTATTGGTGAAGATGTAAAACTTAAAAATTCAATTGTTGGCCCTCATGTAAGTTTGGGTCAGAATGCTATAGTAGAAAACTCTGTGGTTAGTAATTCAATTATTCAATCAAATTCTGATCTAAAAAACAGCGTAATCAGTAACTCCATGGTAGGCCAGTTTGCCAAAGTATCGGGCGCGGTTAAAGATTTAAGTGTGAGTGATTACAGTATTTTAGAAGCTTGAGAAAGTTAGTTTACATACTCGGGTTATTGATTCTCACAAATGTTTCATGTGCAGAATCTTCTTCTATTTCGGCGAAAAAAAAGAAGAAAACGGAGGTTTCTGAACTTACAGAAAGTCAGCTTATTCAACTTAAAAACAACTTTTTTGAGGCGAATAAAGAGAAAATGATTGGTAATGACGAAAAGGCTGTCAAGTATTTTCTGAAGTGTATTGAAATCGACCCTCGCCACGCCGCGTCTTATTACGAAGTCTCTCATTTATATGCTAAAGCACAGCGCATTACAAAGTCGATAACCTTAATGGAAAGGGCAGTAGAATTAGACCCAAATAATAAGTGGTATCAGCAAAGTTTGGCGGTATTGTACGAAACCAATAAACAATATGAGCAAGGTGTTGAGGTGTATAACGAGCTAATTAAACAACACCCCAATGACCTGATATATTACGAAACATTAGCCAACATGTACCTCTATCAAAACGATTTAAAAGGAGCTTTGAAAGTCTATAACCAAACCGAGGAACATTTTGGTGTAATGGAATTTACAAGCACCCAAAAGCAAAAGATTTACATGAGTCAGGGCAAAACTGACAAAGCGATTGTGGAAGCTCAATCACTGATAGCTCAATTTCCAAATACAGCAAAGTATTATACAACATTGGCTAAACTTTATACTCAAGATGGGCAAAAAGACAAGGCAATTGAAACCTATCAAAAACTATTAGAAATAGACCCAAACAACTCATACGTTCAACTGTCAATGGCGAGTTACTATTTTGAGGGTGGCGAAACGGAAAAGGCAAAAGAAACCATGAAACAAGCTTTTGCGAACCCAGACCTTGATTTTAACTCTAAGGCCAGAATTTTGTTTAGCGATATTGCGTATAAAAATGTGCCTGAAGGTCAAGTAAACCCATTTGCTATAGAGTTGGCTGAAATTATTGTTAAAACACACCCTGATGATTCAAAGTCTTGGGCGGTTCAAGCAGACTTATTGTACCAAACAGGTAAAAAGACGGATGCGATTGAGGCTTATTATAAAAGTTTGGAATTAGAACCCAATCAATTTTTGGTATGGAGCCAAGTTTTTATTCTTCAATCTGATGAACTTAAGTGGCAAGAAGTATATAATGGCACAATCAAGGCGTTGGAATATTTTCCTTCTCAACCGACCATTTATTATTTCAAAGGACTTTCTGCTCAACAACTAAAGAAATATGAAGAGGCAGCTGAAGCCTTAGAAACAGGAAAAGATTTTGTGATAGACAACCAGGGAATGTTGAGTCAGTTTTATAGTAACCTAGCTGATGCGTATCACAACTTAGAAAAACACAAACTATCGGATGCCTATTTTGATAAAGCCTTGGAGATTGATCCAAATGATATTTTGGTGCTGAATAACTACAGTTATTATCTTTCTGTAAGAGGAGAAAACATAGAGAAGGCAGCAGAAATGTCAAGAAAAACAGTAGATCAGAACCCAAAATCTTCAACCTATTTGGACACTTATGCTTGGGTTTTATACAAAAAAGGAGATTATGCAGAAGCCAAAAAATGGATGAAAATTGCTCTTGATAACGATGGGCAAAACGAAGCTGTAATTGTGGAGCATTATGGCGATATTCTGTTTAAACTAAATGAAACTGAGGAGGCAATAAAATATTGGAAACAAGCTAAAAGCCTCGGAGGTGGGAGTGAATTTTTAGAAAAGAAAATAGAAACGAAACAATTGCATGAGTAAATCGAAGATCGTTTTTTACATTTTCATAAGTTTATTTGTTTTTAGTGTGGCTCAAGGTTGTAAGTCTAAAAAGCAATTTGTTGAGTCTAAAATAGAGCCGGTAAATGGTAAGGAAAAATTCGAACACCTAGAGGATTCCTTAAGAGCCAACAAATCCTTTCCAGGAAACCTTTCCATAAAATCGAAAGTTTATTTTGAAACACCTAAAATGTCTGATTCATTCAAAATGCATATTCGAATGAAAAAGGACAGCATTATTTGGATTTCTGCAACGTTTTATAAAATGGAGGTAGCTCGCTTTTTATTAACCCCAGATAGTGTCAAAATGATTGACCGTAAAAACGGAAAATATTATTTAGGCAACTACAAATACATTGCTAATCGCTTTAAAGTACCCTTAAATTTTGACTTGATTCAATCCATATTTTTAGGAAATCCATTTCAACTGGATAGTGCAGTAAAAGTTAGGGCCTACACAAGTAGGGGAAATATAATTGTAGCTTCATTAAACAACCTATGGTTTGATGATGGAAGTGGAGAAAAAAAGCTGGTGCAGCAAGAGACGCGCATGTGGATTGATCCAGATACTTACCGTGTAAAAAAGAGTAAAATTGGGGAATATAAAACCAGAAGACACTTTAAAACAATTTACTCTGACACAATTATGATTGATGGTTATTCCTTGCCAAATGGCGCTGAATATTTACTTCGAACCGACGAAGAAATGAAATTCACATCCAACTATTTAAAAGTAGAATCAAAACCCGATATGCGATTTCCATTTAGCATATCTTCGAAGTATGAACCGATCTTTTAAGATCTTATTCTTATTGGCTGCTACTCTGTGGTTTAGCTCCCCTGTTTTTGCTCAGAAAACCCGAAAGGCTTTAGAGCGAGAACGTTCTGAATTGACCAAACAAATTACCTATAAAAATAAACTTCTAAAAGAGACTAAAAAAAGCAAGAAAAGCTCGTTGAATCAACTGTCTTTGTTGAGAAAGAAGATTGCCAATAGGGAAAGGTTAATTAATACCCTGCGAAAAGAAACGGAATTAATCGACAATCAAATTTCCGAAAAACGAGAGGAGATTATTGTAAAGGAAAAGGAACTTGAAGCCATAAAGTCCGAGTATGCCAAAATGATTTATCACGCATACAAAACACGAAGTTCGTATGATAAATTAATGTTTGTTTTTGCTTCAGAAAGTTTTAATCAAGCATATAAAAGGCTGAAATACTTGCAACAATATGCAGTTTTTAGGAAAAATCAGGCTCAATTAATATTGGACACCAAACAAGAACTTAACGAGAAAATAGTTGAACTAGAGGATAAAAAAATTGAAAAGGAAGAGATAATTAACCTAAAAGAAAGTGAAAAATTAAATCTAGATGGAGACCGTACCGAAAAGCAACGGGTATATAATGGGCTTAATTCTAAAGAGAAAGAGCTAAAGAAGGAAATAAAGAAAAAGAGAAAAGAATCGCAAAAACTTCAAAAAGCAATTGAAAAAATAATCAAACAACAAATAGCGGCAGATAGTAAAAATGGGAAGTTTAAACTTACCCCAGAAGCGAAAGCGCTAGCGGCAAACTTTGAAAATAATAAAGGAAAGTTGCCTTGGCCGGTGGCTAAAGGTGTTATAACAGAGTATTATGGAAAGCATCAACATCCTGATTTACCGGGTATATATATTGAGAATAATGGAATTGATATTACAACGGAAAATGGTTCTACGGCTCGTTCAGTATTTAAGGGTATTGTGTCTTATGTAATTGTTTTACCCGGAATGGGAAAAGCAGTAATGGTAAGACACGGAAATTATATTTCTGTCTATTCAAACCTTTCGGATGTATTTGTCCAAAAGGGGGATGAGGTAGACCTTAAACAAGATATAGGAAGAGCAATTACAGACGCTTCTAAAGGGATTACCGAAGTTCATTTTGAACTTTGGAAAGGGCAAGTAACTATGAACCCTTCAGGTTGGCTTTATAAATTTAAATAGTCGTTAATTGGTTATTTAAATCATACCTAACTGTACAAACCATTACCAATCTTTTGCGTTCAACATTATTATATTTGGCGCCCCTTAAAAAAATTTATATGAAGAAGTTATTTACCCTGATTTCCACGTTATTGTTGAGTATTGTATTATTTGGCCAAAACGCCAAAGACACTTCTAATTACCCATATTGGGTGGATATGATGCAAGATGAAAGTGTAAGTTTCTATCAAACACAGCGAGCTTTTGAAACTTACTGGAAAGGCAGAACCAGAAGTAAGGGTGATGGATATAACGCCTTTAAAAGGTGGGAATGGTATATGGAAACAGAGGTATTGCCTAATGGGAAATACCGAAATTCGGATATCATTCATACTGAGGTAATGAAATTCAGAAATAACTACACTTATCAAATGGCTCCTGCATCATCAGGTAGAGTTGTACAAAAGGGAACATGGGAAAGCTTAGGGCCAATTAAACAACCTGTTGCAAGTTCAGGACAGCCTAACGGAATGGGAAGGGTAAATGCTATTGGCGTTCACCCAACGGATGATAAAATAATTTTTGCGGGCTCACCAAATGGGGGAATTTGGAGGTCTTATGACAAAGGAGCTACTTGGGCTTCGAACACCGATACAAACTTTAGTATGCAAATTTCTTCAATTGTAATTGATGCTAAAGACCCAAAAATTGTTTACGCTGGAACCGGTGATAGAGATGCTGGGGCGAGAAGCCCTAAAGGAGTTATGAAAAGTACCGATAGTGGAATTCACTGGGTTTCTTCTAATTCTGGGATGGGAAATAAAGTTGTAGGTAAATTAATTCAAAACCCAAATAAACCCGATACACTTGTGGCCGCTACAAGTGGAGGTATTTATAGGTCGTTAAATGCTGGCTCAAGCTGGACTAGAACCTCTGGAACTGGAAACTATAAAGATGTTGTTTCCCAACCAGGAAATTTTCAAATATTGTATGCAACTTCAAGTGGTAAGTATTATCGCTCAGCTGATGGTGGAGCAACTTGGACAGCATTATATATTCCAAAATCAGGAAACAGAATTGCTATTGGTGTATCTGCTGCAGACCCTTCTTATGTGTATTTGGTTCAAACAACCCAACGCGCTTTTGCAGGGTTAATGCTTTCTAAAGATAGCGGACAAACCTTTGTTTTGAAAAGTACTACGCCCAACATTATGGACTGGAGTACTACCGGAAGTGGTTCTAGTGGACAGGCATGGTATGATTTAGATATTACAGTTAATCCAAAAAATGAAAAACAAATTTTTGTGGGAGGTGTAAATATTTTTAGAAGTAATGATGAGGGTGTTACTTGGAGAATTAATGCTCATTGGACGGGAAGTGGTGGTGCACCAGCAGTCCATGCCGACCACCATGTTATGGAGTGGTCTGCAGATGGAAATACATTATATGATGGGAATGATGGAGGAATATCTTACACTAAAAACAGCGGGTTGAATTGGATTAACATTGGAAGTGGACTAGCCATTTCAGAAGTCTACAAAATAGGTCAGCATACTTTTAATGAAAACAGGGTTATTTGCGGATATCAAGATAACGGAACGGCGATTTATCGAGGAAAAGGCAACTGGGCCACAGAAATTGGTGGAGATGGAATGGAGTGCGCATTTGACCCTGAAAACAGTTCATATGTTTACGGTTCTTTATATTATGGTGCAATTAGAAGGTCTAATAATGGAGGTAGCAATCGCTTTCAATCCATCACTGGAGGAATTAGCGAACAAGGCGCTTGGGTTACACCTTATACATTAAATGAGGGGAGTTCTCAAATTATGTATGTAGGTATGACCTCATATATCTGGAGAACACTAAATGCCAGAGCCGGTTCGGTACAATGGAGTAATATTTCCTCCTCTGTTTCTACAAATGGTGGAGCATGGAGCGTCTTAGAAAGTAGTCCTGCAAATCCTAATGTTTTATACGCTGTACGTTCAGGGAAAAAATTGTTCAGGACTGATAATGCCAATGCGACAACACCAACATGGACAGATTTAACGAATCAACTACCAAGCGGAAACTCTCCAAGTGATGTAGAAGCTCATCCTTGGAACCAAAACATAGTATACATTACATCTGGTTCCAAAGCACATATGAGCATAAACAAGGGAGCAAGTTGGATTGACATTTCTAAAAACCTACCATCTACCACCAAAAGAGCGTTGGCTTTTGATAAGTATAGTAAGGGTGGTTTATATGTAGGTGGAACTCCAAACGTATATTATATAGATAGCTCAATGACTAATTGGGTAGAATATTCTGATGGTTTACCGGGTGATGTTTCTGTTACTGAATTAGAGATGTTTTACGATACATTAAACCCAACAAATAGCCAATTAAGAGCTGGAACTTATGGCAGGGGGTTATGGTCAGTACCACATTATGGTATAAATGACAGAAAGCCTATGGCTATTATTTTAGGCGATAGTGGTTTTGTTTGTACAAATAACACATTCAAACTATTTGGTGATTCTTCCTGTAACGGAGATAATTATTCTTGGAATATTTATCCTAACAGTGGTTTCAGCTATCAAGGGGGAACCAACTCGAGTAGTGATAACATTGAATTACAGATTCAGAAATCGGGTATTTATTCGGTAGAGCTTATTGTTTCTAATTACTATGGAAATGACACCATATTTTGGGATCATAAAATAGTAGCGGGAGATTCTAAGGGTGGATATTGTAAGACATCAACTTCAGGAACATCAACTTCGGGAAGTGGGATATTTAGAGTTGAATTAGAACAAATAGATTTTTCGAGTATGGGTTATAACGGATCTGTGTCAAATGTGGATAATGCCTGTACGGAAGGAGCCTTCCTTTATTACGATAGTTTGGTTTCTCTTTCTGTAACTACAGGTAGTTCAGTTCCAGAATATATTAAAGCTTATATAGATTATAATAACGATGGCGATTTTGTAGATGCCGGGGAAGAGATAGCCTCATTTACTTCTGGAACAGGTAAGAGAACAATGCAATTTAAAACATCTAGCAGTCCTTTTTCTAATAATGCAATTCGAATGCGAGTTGTTTCTGATGTGAATAGTATTTCAGGGCCTTGTGCTGGTTTGTCAAAAGGAGAATCTGAGGATTATTCAGTTTGGTTTGATGCTCCGCAGGCCGAAATATTTTTTAGTGACACTAATGTTTGCCCAAATCAAACAATAACTATTAACTCTGTTTGGGAAGGTAAAGCAGATAGTGTTAGTTGGGATTTTGGCGCATGGGCATCTCCTCAATATGCTATGGGAAAAGGACCCCACCTTGTAAAATATGGCAACTCTGGCAATTGGAAAGTGAGAGTTCAGCTGAATTCTCAGGTGTGGTTCGAAGACTCTATTCAAGTTTTAAATTCTCCAATAGCTGATTTAGAAATTGATTCTTCAAAAAGTGAGTTTTGCGAAGGTGGAAACGCAAGTCTAATAGTTAAAAAACCAAACGGGTTGACAGGTTCATATTCTTGGTTTAAAAACGGAAGTAGAATTTTAGGGTGGACGGATTCTGTTTATACACAAACCAAATTGAATACCGCTAATTCTTATAATTTTCAGGTAGTTACTGGTAACGGCGTTTGTTTTGACACCTCAAAAATTATAAAAGTTACTCCTTTTCATAAACCTACTGCTCTTATTGGTCTTGCAAGTGGTACTCAGTGTTTGGATGGTAATAATTTTGCTTTTAAAGATATTAGTATATTCAATGGAAGTGGATTGACGAGAACTTGGGGCCTAGGAGATGGTAATACCGCAACTACAAAAAATGTTAATCATAGCTACACTGGAGCCAACCAATATAAAGTAAAGTTAGAATTAGTTTCAGATAAAGGCTGTTTAGATACAACATCTCAAGTAGTAACTGTGAACTCACATCCGGACAGTTTATTTACGTTTACTAATCCTCAAGCAGCTGACTATCAGTTTATTCCGAATGACACAACCATGAATTATTATAGGTGGAATTTTGGTGATGGCTTTACTTCAATTCTCAAAAAACCTACTCATTCTTATAACAAGAAAGGGAATTATAATGTAAAGCTAGAAACTAGAAATAGCAATGGCTGTGATGGGTTGAGTACTCAAATAGTTGAGGTGAGTACGAGCATTAGCACGGAGGAGTTTTCTAGAAAATTCGGACTTCAAGTTTATCCTAACCCTTCACATGGAGTGGTAAACTTAAGGTTTAATGTTGGTGAAGAGTTAATTATGAAAGTACTTGACAGTCAAGGAAGATTAATCGTCAATAAAAAGGTTGACCTTGGGTTTGAGCCTGTAATTAGTATGGACCTTGAAAGTGTTGGGATTTATTTGTTTATTCTTGAAATAGATGGACTTTCAGCCACTTATAAAATTGAGAATCTATAATTGGCTAAAATGAATGTCATATCAAATCTTAAATTACCTTTGATTTAATTTAATTGACATGTCAATAAGTGTAACAAAATTGGACGAGGTAATCTATTTCTTAATGGATAAAGCATTAAGGGCTTCAAGAAAATACTCCATCAAGGTTTTTAAAGAAGAGGGGTTGGACATAACTCTTGATCAATGGGTTGTTCTAAGAAGAATTTACGAAGAACAGAGTCAGACCCAAATTGAGTTGGCGCGCGCAACAGGCAAGGATGCCGCTTCAATTACACGTATACTTGACTTACTTCATAATAAAGATATGGTGAGGCGTGTTCCAGATGAAACGGACCGAAGAAAAAGCTGTTTAGTGCTTACAAAAAAAGGTACAGAAACAATCAACTCTGCTTATGGTGTTGTTACAGATTTGCGCGCCCAAGGTCTTGAAGGAATAAGTAATGAAGAGATGCAAACAGCCAAAAGGGTATTGAATAAGATTTCTCAAAATATGAAAATTAATTAACACAACAATTATATGAACTTAAAGATTGTTTTAGTTTTTATTTCGTTGGTTATTATCTTTTTAGGGTTTAAACCAAGTGAACCACAAAATGTTTCTGAGTTTAAAGAAGCCCATTTAAATGGTGTAGTTTTTCGCTGGAAAATAGAAAACGGAGACTTTATCTGTGAAATGAAAGCTCCCTCTCCAGGTTGGATTGCGGCAAGCTTTAAACCAACGAGTGGTGTGGTGCAGTCAAATTTAATAATGGGCTCCTTTGATAGTGGTCTATCAAAATGTGAGGATCATACTGTAATTGACATCAATAATCATGTACAAGTGGAAGAACTAGGTGGTTCCAATTCACTCATAGCTTGTGATGTCATAGAGTCAGACGGATACACACAAATGTTTTTTACTTTGCCAACTACGGCATATGATGGCTATCATTACAATTTTATTGAAGGTGAAGAAATGTTTGTAACTGTTTCTTACAGCCAAAATGATGATTTTTTATCACACCCGATTAAAAGGACACAGTTCAGAGTAATTCTTTAAGCAAGTTTTTTCGAGAAGTGTTTTTCAACTATTTAAAGTGTTGTAAAACGACAATAAAAACACATTAGCTTTTCTTTTTCTTAGCCGCCTCCTCCGCTTCTTCTTCTTCTCTTCTTCTTATCGCTTTTTCTTTTCTTAAAGCCTCTTTATTAAGCTCTTTAATTTCTTTTTTAAGTTTTTTCAACTCTTTTTTATTGCTTGTTACACCAGCGCTACTAGCAACACCACTCATGGCAATATTTCCCCAATAGTGAAATATTGAACGAGCACTATCTCTTCTATAAAATACATCACCTTTTTTAGTAATTAAATAATGGGGGTTTTTCGTATTTACAACCCTGTTTGCGAAAAAAGACTTCATTAGAAGGCCCATTTTGTTGTTTTTAGACGGGTCTTTTTGATTTAAAAAATCAACATGAAGGTTTTTATAAAGCAGCTTCATTCGGCCGGCGCCCACCTCATCATCCGCAAAGAAATGAACATCACCTTGAGAAATATTTCCTTTTCTAATTCTAACGTAAGCCGTGGGCTCTAAATATTGATTTAACAGAGTGGCATCAAACTTTTCGATATGAGCATCTCCAACAAAACGATTATTGGTATCCCTTAAATCAAAATTAAAGTCAGCGGTAATTAACCCCTTTCCCATTATTTTGGTAGATGCTTCTAATTTTGCAAAATGATTTTTAGATAATGCCAAAGAGTCATTCGTAATATTTCCCATTGAAGCTTGTAAATCAGTAAAAATTAATTTACCACTCTTAACACCATTTTCTGCCAATTGCCGATGCTCTATATGCCCAGCTTTTAGTTGTACAGAATCAATATTGATATTCATTTTAGAGTTCATTAGATTATAAGTAGGAATGGGCATAAATCTGGATATCATTGGGAAGTTTTTGTTTTTGAAATTTCGAATCCACAAACTATCAGCGTTCACTAATCCAACGTTTAGGTTATTATTATAAACGAGTTCTTTTACTTTGAATTGCTCAAAATCTAGTTTGGACACATATAATTCCAAACGACTTTTTTCCCAACCGGCAACTTTTGCAAACTCAAAAATACCGAAACGAGGAATTAGCTCTCCTCCTTCAATAGACATTACTTCTTTCTCAGAATTAAGGTAAAAACTATCCAATTGAAGGTCATAATACTTCTGCATCACGTCATGTTTGAAGTCACCAAAACTCAACACTACTTGCCCAAATTTTGGAAGCTCACCTTTTGCTTCAGGCTTCATTTCTATTTGTTTTCCCTTAAGCCCAACATGTTTAAAGTGTAAATCAGAAATGTCCCCGCCTCTGAAGTCCCATGTAATGTTTCCATCAACTAATTCAAGCTCATCAAGAATTAGGTTTTTGATGGCCTTTTTGTCTTTGTTTGATTCATCAATTTCTAATTCACGACTTACGAAGTCCGTGTTCTTATGAAACTGTGTAATATCAATGTTGGGCTTCATTAGATGAACTCTTTTTAGGTTGAGAATCTTTTTTTCATTCAATTGAATTGGTTTTAAGCCTTCAATTTCTAGTAACGGTATATTTCCCTCAAAGAGCATTTGTTTAGAACTGTCTTCCTTTCGATATATCATGTAAAGTACGTCGGCATTCTGAAGTTTGAGGTATTGCTTTTCAGTGTTATAAGTTAACTGCCCAACTTTAAAATTTTGAAGACTATCAGTGAACGTTTGTTCAGTGCCATAAGCTTCAATATTGTATGAAGTTGCGTAAAAAAGGTGTTTATCATGGTTACTCTGAGTACTGTCCAATTTAAAATCTCGTGCAGTAATGTTGTATTGTGGAACAGATAGACGCCAGTTTTTAGACGAATTCGTTTTGTTTTCTGACACCAAATCGACGTTTCCATTTTCTATTTCTAAAGCATCATATTTGATTAAGTTAATTCCAGTTACATTAGAGAACCATTTGTGTAACTCAACAAAAGAGTTTCTTGATTTTGGTTGTTCTGTATTGTTTTGAATTGTACTCATTTTGAATACCGGAGTACAGATATTTATTTTTCGGCCAACAAATTCACTTTTCGCGTCAGTTGGGTTTATTGCGAGCCCTTCAATTGATATGTAATCTATTTCAGTTCGGATCAAGGTCTTAGATTTCTTGTTTCGTTGATCTATCACAGGCGCGATTTTAATATTCTCAGATTTAAAAGTGGAGTCTGAGGAAGAGAAGTTAATTGAATTAAAATTCAAGTAGTGTCGATTTTGATCGATAGAAAAAAGCCCTTTTTTACCGAAAAAATCTAAGTTGTGTAGCCCAATTTTTTTCTTTCCTAAAGAGTCTTTATAAAAACTTAAGTTTCCTGTGTGAAGTGAAAACTTGTCGACCTTTTGTTTTACAGTATCTTTAATGGTATGAACGAAATCAATGTCATTTAGTGCTAAACTATCTATTGAAAACAGAGGGCTAACTTTGGCTTTATCTATTTTCTTTTTTGATTCAATAAATTCAATTTTTCCATTGTTCAGCTCTACTAGGCCCAGGGCTAATATTTTGTCTTGTACAATTTCTTTTGGTCTGAACTTGTTGGCAGAAACAGATTTAAAATGAATCTTCACATTGGATTGATCGTTTTTGTTTGAGTATTTAAGTTGATGAAATTTTATATTCTTTTTAGCTGATGAATAGTTCATGGCTCTCCAAGATACTTTATCAGGTATTCCGGGAATTTTAATATAAGAAGTTGAAGTACTTATTCCTGCGGACTCCATAACATCAAAAAGATCTGTTTTTTTATTGGCATAAGAGTTTAAGTTGAGTTTATTTACAAAGAAGCTGACCTTTTGAAATTCTCCGAACTTTACCCTAGGGTTGTGTGCGTCTTTGATGGTAATAAGTGCGTTTTCTATATTAAAATTTTGAGTAATAAGGGTGTCGAGTATGCTTGAGAGCAAGTCGATATTATTCTTTACTAGTTCATTGGTGTCTTTTACAAACGCGGTATCGTATAGTAAAGTAATTTTTGGTTGTTTAATTCTACTTGATGTAAGGTTAAGCGATTTGTTATCACTTATTTCTTCTAGAGTGAAGTTGGATAAATGAATGCCCCCCGTCTCTAATGACTCAAGTTGAATTCTTTTGTTATGCTTGGATAAGTTTTTTTGAATCTTGTCGGAGTTTGGGTTAATCAGAAAATTATCTACATCCAACACCTTGGTTAAGCTTGAGTAATTTACGTTTTCTACTTTTACCATTAGTCCTTCTTCGGTAATTTCGTGTTTTAGTTCTTGTACATTGAATTTATAATGTTGGTGGAGGTCTCCAAAAACAAAATCATTGAAAGTAGAACTGTCTATCTTTAATTTCGCACCCTGATAGTTTAACCCTTTAACAAGAAAGTCGCGTTTTCTATTTTTTTTGTTCAATTCAATTGCAACTGATGAGCGTGTTAGAATTAACCGCTCTACCATTATCGTATTTATGACTTTTAGAATTTTTAATTTTGCAATTTTTTGAGATATTGAGAGGCTATCTTTTTCTTTATTGTCTAAATTAAGTTTAATTTTAATAGCAGGTCTTTCAACCAACAATTTTTCAATATCGATTTGATTTTCGTGATAGGCTTTAGCAAAATCAACACTAATTAATTTTACGGTTGGAACAAAAACTTCAATTTGTTTTTTAGATAATTCCACGTCTTTTTCTAAAGGTGTAATTTTTAAGTTAGAAATTTCAATAAATTCTTTTTTCATTGAAATATCGAAGCGATCGTATGAAATTTTATGCAAGCTATCTGGTAAAACAAACTCTTGATAACCAGAACTGAGATCAAAGTTGTCAGTAAAAAGAAGTTTGTTGTTTTTGGGTGTATTTCGATCTTTATCTAATTTAAAATCGTGTACTTTAAAGGAAAATTCATTAAAAGAATACACCTTTTTAAACTCGTTGGTACAAACCGTATAATTCATCTTGGCCTCATTTACTTTCAGGTTTTCCAACTCTAGAACTTCCAAGTACTGGGTTACCCCTTGGTATAAGTCACCCGACATTTTACTTATGGAAAGTTTCCGTTTTTTTATCCTGTTGTTAACTACTGAAACGTTTGGCTTATTGATTTCGACCATAGAAATACCAAGTTTGTTGTTAAAGAAAAAATCGATTTGATCAATTAATTCTATTTCTAAACTTTCGACACTGACGTTATAAAAAACCTTATTTGTGACTGAGTTTGTATCATATACTAGTAGGTTACTATCTTTTAAAAAGAAGGTGAAATTATTGAGCCTTATCCTTTGCTTAAATATATTGAAACGCAAATCCTCATAGTCAAAACCATATTTACCTTTGGTTTCTTTTTCAACTAATTCAGTCAACATGGTGCGTAAAATGTTCCCAGTATAATCGCGAAATATTTTTTGAACAGGAAGAAATAGAAGAGCTGTCGAAATAACAACAACGGCAACTATGCTTTTCCAATATTTTTTTATTTTCTCTTTCAAAAAGTAAAGCTCTGATAACTACCCAAATATAAATTTAGTGAGTTCAAATTATAAAAAGAAAAATATGTTTTTCTACAAGCATTTTCTTAATAATATTGAGGGGTGCAAGAATACTTAAACGCATCTTCCATTTGTCTTACAAAAGGTAATATTCCTAATCATTTAGAAATTGAATTACCTGCTAGCAAAAGTATTGCTAATAGGCTACTTATATTACAAAATTTGAGTAAAAAAAAGGTTGAAATTACCAACCTAAGTTTGGCTAATGACGCGCTATTATTAAAGGATGTTCTTGAGGCCAATCAGAAAAAAATAGATGTTGAAGATGCAGGAACCACAGCCAGATTTTCTCTGGCTTGGGCTTGTATTAAAAATACAACACGAAAAATAGTCGGTTCAGCACGACTGCAAGAACGACCAATGTCGGAGCTTATAATCGCTCTTCGAGAATTAGGATTTAACATAGAATGTAATGGCAAGGAAGGATTTTTTCCAGTTACAGTATTTCCAGTCGACTTTTTAAAACTTGGAAACTCAGTTAAAATAGATGCTTCAAAAAGCAGTCAGTTTATTTCTGCGCTGTGTTTAATTGCCCCTTTTTTGCCAGATGGGTTACACATAGAAATACTTGGAAATATTAGTTCTAAACCATACATCACAATGACCTTAGCCCTTTTAGGAGAACTTGGAGTGGAAATAAGCAACGAAGAAAATAATATTAGAATAGAGAGTAACCCGGGTCTTGAAGGGAACTTTGAGGTTGAAGCCGATTGGAGCGCAGCGGCTTTTTGGTATGAGATGGCGACCCTTCTTCCGAAAACAAAAATTACATTAAGGGGTTTAAGAGAAAACTCCATTCAAGGAGATAGTCGGGCTGTAGGCTTGTTTCAAAAAATAGGGGTTCATTCAATATTTGACGAGGAAGGAGTTAAACTCTTATACTCTGAAGACAGTATTTGTGTGAGTGAACTTGATTTTAACGACACTCCAGATTTGGCTCAGCCATTTATCTGGGCATGCGCATTAAACAAAATTCCACTTGTTTTAAATGGATTACAAACATTAGTCAATAAAGAAACAGATAGAATATTAGCTTTACAAAACGAATTGAAAAAGATAGATTCGAAACTGAATGAAGTTCAAAATGAATATCAATTGAGCTGTGGAATTTCTTCAATTTCTTCAGGGTTGAATTTCGAAACATATAAAGACCACCGAATGGCAATGGCTGTTGCGGCAACCGTTTTGGTTTCAAATTCAATTTATATTGAGAACCCAAAAGTTGTGACGAAATCTTACCCTGGGTTTTGGAATGAGCTTAAAAAATTTGGGATTAAAGTTACAGTATGAAGGTTCTGATCATTGATAATTACGATTCATTTACCTATAATCTGGTTCATTATGTTGAACAATTTGCTGATGAAGTTCGTGTAATCCAAAATAACGAACCTTACGAATCCAGTTTAGAGTGGACGGATAGACTAATATTATCACCAGGCCCCGGATTGCCTGAAGAATCGGGTCGATTAATGGAAATAATAAAAAATGCGGTTGGTAAACTGCCAATTTTAGGTGTTTGTTTGGGGCATCAAGCGTTAGGAATTTACTTTGGGGGAAGGTTAATTAACCTCACTCAAGTTCATCATGGTAAACAATCGGAATTAAAAATTGAAAAGGAAAATGACCTAATCTATAAGAATATTAAGCAATACTGTAAAATCGGCCACTACCATTCTTGGGTAATTGACAGAACAACTATTCCGACTGTTTTACAAATTACAGGCACCAGTTTGGGTGGTGAAATAATGAGCATAAAACATAAAACATTACCCATTTGGGGCGTTCAGTTTCACCCAGAATCTATATTGACGGAAAATGGTTTACTAATTATAAAGAATTGGATTGAAATAAAAGACTGACTTGAAAAACCTTAACGTCATATTGGAGTCATTATTCGAAAAGCAAAAAATAAAAGTATTTGCAGAAAACCATTCCAGTGTTCATGGAGGAGATATAAATTCGGCTTATAAACTATCAACGAATCATGGAGAATTCTTTGTAAAAGAGAATGATGGAACCCGATTTCCTAAAATGTTCATGAAAGAGTCGAATGGGCTTAAAACATTAACACAATCCCCTTTTAAGGTTCCCCAAGTAATTTTGGAAAAAGAAAATTTTCTGGTCTTGGAATGGCTCGAGAAAGAGCGCGAAGAGCCTATAGAATATTGGCGAAAACGGGGGACGAGTTTAGCCGAATTGCACCAAATAACCAATGAAAATTTTGGGTTTTCTGAAGATAATTACATTGGGAGTTTACCTCAAATAAACACAAGAAAAGAAAATTGGTCGGCTTTTTTTATTGAAAACCGATTAGAGTACCAAGTCAAATTAGGCTTAGATGACGGAAGAATTTCAAAGGATTTGGTTATGAAATTTGAAAAGCTGTATTACAAATTTGAGAACTTATTTCCAATTGAAAAGCCAAGTTTACTTCATGGAGACCTATGGAGTGGAAATGTTATGAATGTAATTGGTAATACACCAGCCATATTTGATCCAGCTGTTTATTTTGGCCACAGAGAAATGGATTTAGCAATGACTAAACTCTTTGGAGGGTTTCATCGGGGTATGTATGAAGCTTATCAAGTATCTAATCCTTTAGAGGTAGGATTTGAGGAAAGAGTAGGGCTCTGCAATTTGTACCCATTAATGGTACATGTAAACTTGTTTGGAGGAGCTTATGAAGTTCAAGTAAATCAGATTTTGAATCGGCTTGTATAGGGTAATTCAGTTTATCCTATTTATCTGAAACGTCATAAAGAACACCATCTGCATTATTGACATAAAGCATTACTTTTTTATATTGAACAAAGCTTTTTAAATCATAACAGCTTTCTTTCGTGTGCATTTCATCACAACTTCCAGTAGTTTCATAACCCAGTTTTAGACTTGCTTGCCCAGGATAACTCTTTTTTAACATGCTATTCCAAACCAAATAAATCTCGTCTGATGGGCAGCCACTATAAGTATATTTTAAGTAAAGATAGTTGCCTTTAATTTCACTTTCTAGAATACGAATAGGTTCGTGAATGGTTTTGGTGTAAAGCGCAGAATCTAAAATCACATCAAAGCAGTTTGCATCTACTTCCGGTAAGGTTTTGACTGCTAACTTGGTTTCTTTCTTTTCTGGAACATTTTCTGAATTTTTACAGCTAATAAAAAAAGCAATTAATGTTAGTAAAACGATAAGTTTTTTTTTCATGTTTTCCTAGTTTATTGAACGTTTAATTTTAAAGTTCCAAACAAGTTATTGCTTTGATAATTAATCATATAAATTCCTTTTGTCCAAGATGAAACGTCAATCTGAAAATCGTTATCAACAAGTGTTTTTTCTAACACTTGTTGCCCAAGACCATCATAAATAATAACGTGTAATGGACCTTCTTCTTTTTTAGTTAAGGTTACTTGGTTTTGAGCAGGGTTAGGAAAGATTCTAATCAAATGATTATCTTTTTGAGTTTCTGACTTGGTAAGAGGCAATTCATTGCACGGCCAGTTAATGCCATCCATGGTAAAAGCATTATTCCGTCCATTATCTAACCAGTACAGCAAGTTTCGTGTTGAATCGCTTAAGTTCCAATGATAGGCTGCAGAAAATTTCCCAAAATAATCAGGGTTAAAAGGGCCAGTTCCATTTCCTTCTTCACAGGCAGAAGAGCCTCCCGTTAGCTGACCAACTACTCTTTTATCTTGATTCCATAGTGCGCTACCAGAGCTACCACCTTCAGATACCCCAAAACCATTTTTTGTTTTAGACCAAGTTAATTTCCAATGAGTGTCTTTACCTTTAGTTGCGTCCCATTCTGACGACTCAACGGCATTTACAAAAGTTGATATTTTTTTAATGTCTCCTGCTGGATGATGAATCATAACTCCACTTGTTGAGATTAACCCTCGTTTATCCCATCCTGCAAAATGTGGGTTATATGTTTGGGGAATGACATTATTTAAGCGCAAAAGGAGAAAATCAGGATCACCTTCTCCACCATTGTCCCCAGAGGCTTTTCGCGTACAACCTGTAAGTTTAACATTCTTGACGCTTCCTTCACTACTTGGGCTTTTACATTTTGTTGATTCGTATTGAAAATAAAACTCCCAATTTGCATATTCACTTTCAGCCGCAACACTTCCATCACTAGAGTGCCTACAATGATCTGCTGTAAGGACATATGGAGTACAATCTTGGTAAGTATTATTCATTATAGTTCCGGTGCACCAACCTTCAAAACCGCCAAAAACCATTTTAATTCTGACTACAGCATTTTTTTTGTCTTGCCAATCATCACCTTCATCACAAAGTACATTTACTTGACAGTCTTTAGAATCTCCAAAGTCTCTACTTGCCTTATTTTTCATTAGTCTTGGGTTACGCTGATAACCCAAATGACCAATTTTAAGTTGAGGCAAAGCCTTAGTTCCTTTCGGAATAAAAACCTCTAATACAAGGAACTCCCCATTTATAGTTCCAGAGCCAAATCCTTTCTCTTTTGGATTATCTACAAATGAAAACGGCCCAATGGATTCTGATTGTGAAGGACTATATGCAGAAAACTTAGCACCAATTGGCAGAAAAAAATCGGAAAAATAAACGCCTAAACCAGTTGCTCCAGTAGAATGAATAGTCAATTTCCCAATTCTATTGTCAAATTCATCATAGGTCCATTCTGCCTTTTGCATAAGGTCCAATTGGAGAGGAATTAGCTTTCCTACCGGGTAGATTACATTTTTTCTTTCGCTTTCCAGCTGTAAGTTAATGAGTTCTTGAATTTCATCTTGACTGCATTCAATAGAAAGGTTACTCGATTTTAGATCGCCATGTAATGCATACGATTTAGAAGGAGATAACTGCGAATAAAGGGAGGAATAGACAATTAGCAAGGTTACAATCAAGGTGATTCTCATATTCTCGAATTTTGGGTAAAATTAAGCCGAATCAGTTAAAGTTCTCCGATTTATTAAAATCAAAGAACACAAATAGACGAGTACATCTACGCAATTTTATATTTGCAGTAAATTATTGAACTATGGAAGGTCGAATAAATTCTCAGAAAGCACCAAAAGCAGTTGGTCTTTATCCTCATGCAAGAAAAGCAGGTGATCTTTTATTTTTAAGTGGGGTAGGGCCAAGAGTTGCTGGTAGTGGAACTCATGATAGCGAAGTACCTGGATTAAAATTAGATCACAACGGTAATTTTGAGTCTTTTGATTTTGAGGCACAGGTTCATAGTGTATTTGCCAATGTAAAGGCTGTACTTGAAGAGGCTGGGAGTAGTTGGGACAATTTGGTTGATGTAACCGTATTTTTGGTAGACATGAAACGTGATTTTAAGACCTTCAACAAAATCTACGCTGAATATTTTAAGGATAATCAGCCTTGTAGAACCACTGTAGAAATTAATTCTCTTCCTACGCCAATTGCAATTGAATTAAAATGTGTTGCTTCAGCATAATAATTAAATCATTTCTTCTTTACGGTTTTACCATCTTCTTCAAATAATATTTCTTGAATTTTTTTTGGAAGGGTTAACGATCGGTCTCGATTGGTTAATACTATAATGGTTTTTTTAGAATCTAAAAAACGCATAAAACAAGCTTTAAATCCATTCCACCAACCATAATGAAATACCATTCTGTCTTTTTCAAAAGGACTCGTTCGCCAGCCAAAACCATAATTTTCTTGAGTACTTTTTTTCTCAGGAGACCCACCAATAAAAGCTTCTTCAACAATACTATCGGATAAAAAAGTATTTGAATACAGAGCTTGATCAAACTTCAATAAATCAAATACTGAAGAGTAAACCCCTTTGTCCCCAACAACTCCATTTATATAATTGTTGTAGGGATTAAGTGATCGTGGCCTCCTGTAAACATGGCCTAAAACAGCTCCAGGAATTTCGGTAGAATCTTTTCCATTAAACACCCTTGTGTCAAACATTTTAAGTGGTTCAAAGATGCTGTCTCTACAAAAACGATGAAAAGAGGATTTCGAAACACGTTCGACAATCAGAGCTAAATAGGCATAATTGGAGTTTTGGTAATTAAATCTATAGTTGGGTGGGTAATAAGGTTCAGGGCAATGGTCAACCATAAGATCATGCATGTCTTCATTTGTCATCATGGTATCGCGAGGCCAATGTTCATCACTAACCACCATGTACCTGGGAACACCACTTCTATGATTTAATAAATTTCTGATTGTAACTTTTGGATAGGGGAAAAGGGGGATATGTTTTTTGACTGAGTCATCGTAATCTAACTGTCCACTTTGCTTCAAAAGCATGATGGCGGAAGCTGTAAACATTTTAGATGCACTTGCCAATTGGAAAACAGAATAGGCATCAAGCTTTTTCTTTTTTCTAATGTCGGCGTATCCGTTAGACCCTAAATAGATAATGTTTCCGTAGTCTGCCACAAGAACAACCCCATTAAACACTCCGGCACGAGATTGCTTTTCGACTAATTTTTTAATTTTCTCTACCTTGGGCTCTAGTTCAGGGGGGAGCACATAGGCTGGCTTAGGGTCAACTTTGGCTTTTTTCTTTACAGGTCCGCAACAGAAAAGTGTAGACAATAAAAAAAGGCCGAATAGGCCTTTCAATATTTTGATAAACATCTTCAATTTACTCTTTTACGCGATACCAGTTCTGGGTTCTAAAAATAAATGCAATGTAACCACGAACATTTAATTTGTCCATCTCCCCATCTTCTAACCACAACTTACAATCGTAATAACTACCTTTATTTGGGTCTAAAATGGTTCCATCGTCCCATTCGTCTTCATCCCATTCCATGTCCTTTACGATAACCATTCCAGCAATGGGTTTGTCTTTAAGTTCATCTTCACATTTATCACAAACGGCATTTTGTTTGTCTGGGTTCAAGATTTTTACAATTTTACCGTAAAGCTTTCCATCGCTGCCTTTATATAGTTCTACAATCGACTTTGCTTTTCCAGTTTCATCGTCAATAGTTTTCCATTTTCCCAATACGTCATCTGCGTTTTGTGAAAACCCATTAATCGAAATTGCAGCTAGGGCTAGTAATAATAAGTGCTTCTTAATCATTGTTAAAAATTTAAGTCAAAAATAACCTTTTATAAAAGATGGCGTTATATTCTATGCAAGCATACAAAAAAGAGCGGGACATGTTGTTGATTTTCATAAGCAGATTTTGGGTGTTAAGCAAAAAATGAAAAGTGATGAGTGAGTCCCGCTCATTTTTTTTGCTTTATAGCTAATTCTAGTTAAGGAAGAGGAGCAAATTTATATTTGTAAAATATTTGGCCAATAACCTTTCTAATGTCGTCACCGTGATCAATCTTTCTTTCGTCAATTGTTTTAACTCCAACACCTTGCCAAACCAATTTATTCTCCTTAGAATCAACTAAATCTACAATAAGAGTTCCTTCGGTAAATTCAACTAAGTTTACATCAGTATATCCAGTTCCATATCCATAATAAGGACCATAATAATATGGGCTTCCGCCGTAATAGCCATAACTAGTAGTTCTTACTTCTTGCTTGGTGTCAACTTTTACATAAAACGAAACCCATAAATCAGGGTCAGCAGACTCAATGTATCCTTTTTGAACCATTTGCTCTCTGATATTGGTAACAATGTGGTTTAGGTTTCTTTTATTAATTTTTTCAGGATCAACTGCACCAGCGCCAAGCTCATGGGTTTTTATCCCAAAAGTTTTGTATTTGCCAAAATCTGCAGTTTTATCATAATCCGTAACAACCTCAACAGAACTACAAGAGGCAAGAGAAAAAGCGATAATTAAAAAGGCTAAGTATTTCATTTTATATATTTTGTTGGAACTTTATAATTCCTGTTTAAAAAATTGAAGTTTAAAAGTAATATCGAAATTCAGGATGCAGAATTAACCATATTTTTGAAGCTTATCTAGTACATGATGAAATATTTTCAAAATTTCTTTATAACGAATTCATTTATTCTCTAAAAACATTAAATGAAGTTTGGGACAAAAGCAATACATGGTGGATTAAAACCTGATTCTGCAACAGGAGCAATAATGACTCCCATTTACCAGACATCTACATATGCTCAGACTGAACCAGGAGGACACAAAGGATACGAATACTCAAGAACAAAAAACCCAACAAGACACGCTTTAGAAAAAAACTTAGCTTCTATTGAAAATGGAAAACACGGGTTGTGTTTTGGTAGTGGCTTAGCAGCAATAGATGCCATAATAAAATTATTAGAACCGGGAGACGAGGTTATTTCTACAAATGATTTATACGGTGGAACATATCGGATATACACTGAGATATTCGAAAAATTTGGTATAAAGTTTCATTTTGTGGACATGTCTGATTTTAAAAAATTGGATCCTTTAGTAAATAATAATACCAAACTGATTTGGGTTGAAACACCTACCAACCCAATGTTAAACATAATTGATATTGAAGTTGCTTCGATGTTTGCTAAAAAACATAATTGTTTGTTAGGAGTAGACAACACTTTTGCAAGTCCTTATCTACAAAACCCATTGGACTTGGGTGCTGATATTGTAATGCATTCTGCTACAAAATACCTTGGCGGTCATAGTGATGTGGTAATGGGAGCGTTAATCGTAAATGATGATGAGCTAGCCGAAAAACTATATTTCATTCAAAACAGTTCGGGTGCAGTATGTGGTCCTATGGATTCATTTTTAGTTCTTCGTGGAATAAAAACTCTCCATTTAAGAATGCAAAGGCACTGTGAGAATGGAAGAGCAGTTGCAGAATTCTTACAAGCGCATCCAGCCGTGGAAAAAGTTTATTGGCCAGGATTTTCTGATCACCCAAATCATTATGTTGCTAAAAAACAAATGAGAAACTTTGGTGGCATGATGTCTTTTACAACCGTTGATGATAATTTTGAAAAAGCAAAAAAGTTTGTAAGTAACGTTAAAGTATTCACGTTAGCCGAAAGTTTAGGAGGAGTTGAGTCACTTTGTGGTCACCCAGCATCTATGACTCACTCGGCTATTCCTAAAGAAGATAGAGAAAAAACCGGCATTAAAGATTCCTTGGTAAGATTGAGCGTTGGTGTAGAAAACATTGATGACCTTATTACAGATTTATCACATGCTTTAGAAATTTAATTATGAATATATTTTATGTCACCGGAACCTCTAGGGGTCTAGGACACGCCATTGTTGAAGAGATATTAAAAAATGAAAATAATCTCGTTATTGGTATAGGACGACAATGTGAAATTGTACATCCAAATTATTCCCATAAACGATTGGACCTTTCCGATACAGTTGAAGTGGCTAAGTTTCAATTTGGTCAACATGAAAAGCCGGAAAAGGTTGTTTTGGTAAATAACGCAGGCACGTTAGGAGAGATAAAACATGTAGGTGAATTGGATAATAAAAAAATCGCGGATTCACTGAATGTTAACCTGGTATCACCATGCATTTTAATGAATAGTTTTCTCGCTGCTTACAGATTAGAAGGAATGCTTGAAAAAACAATTTTGAATATTAGTTCTGGAGCAGCAGTAAATGCTTATGATGGCTGGAGTAATTACTGTACTAGTAAGGCAGGAATTAATATGTTTAGTGAGGTTATTAAAGAAGAGAGCAGAACCGCGGACATCGAAAACCTAAAAATATTCAGCATTGCTCCAGGAGTAATTGATACGAATATGCAAGATCAAATTCGTGAAACAGGGCAAAGTAACTTTAGTCAAGTTGAACGGTTTATTGAATTAAAGAAAAATGGGGGTTTAAGCACGCCTCAAGATGCTGCCATTGATTTATTAGCATTGATTGATAACCCAACCTCTGATGAAGTATATCAAGATTTAAGAACAAACTAAAAATGCAAGTTGCGGATCGGGGTATTTTATTGCATAGATTAAAGTATGGCGATTCTGGATTAATTCTTAAAATGTATACCAAAGAGCATGGCGCCATGTCTTTTTTGGTTCAAGGTCTTAAAGGGAAAAATAAAGCTGTTTCGGCAATGGTTCACCCTCTGGCTGAGTTAGATTTAGTATTTCTTAACCGTTCAAAAAGCGATCTAAAAAGATTAAAAGAGGTTCAAATTAGCACTCCTTTTCATCAAGTTAGGAGTGATTTAGGAAGAAGTGGCATTGCTTTTTTTTTAGCAGAGTTTTTATCTAAGTCATTAAAAGAAAATGAGGCAAATCCGTCATTGTATAGTTTTATTCGAACCTCGATTGAGATCCTCAATACCTCAGACAAAACAGCTAATTTCCATCTAATATTTTTATTGAGATTAACTCAATTTTTAGGGTTTTATCCTTTGGGAAATTATTCTGGAAGAGAATTTTTTGATTTGCAAGAAGGCCTTTTTACAAGAATAAGACCTATGCATATTGCCTACGTTGAGCAGTTAGAAGCAAAGCAATTTGGAAAGATAATTTCCGTCGGCTTCGATTTTTTAGATGAGAAACTATTTGGTGACGAAAGAACTAAATTATTGGAAGCTCTAATTAAATATTATCAATTTCACATTGAAGGTTTTGGAACCTTAAAGTCCTTGAAGGTGCTGCAAGAATTAAATGAGTAAATTGAATTTATTTAAGGGAAATGGAATGTATCATTCCCTCTACTTCTCTTAAATATTCACGCTTGTTAAATTGGGGGGCAAAAACATAACCAAAAGCGTAGATTACTCGATTTGCTTTTTCATCCAAAAAAACGAGGAGATAAATTGGACCACCCATGGAGTTATTTTGCATTCTCCATAGACCACGATATTCTTTCCCAAATGAGTTTTTGTAGTTTATTTCAGTAGCCATAGGCTTCACGAACCTAAAATTCAGTTGCATATATTGATTTACGCCCGGCCCAGGAAGGTTAGCTTTGAGAACAGAATCGACTGTCGAATAAACATTCGTGTCTACAAAGTTTGACTCACTTGTGTAGGGAAGTGAAAAGAGGAGAACACCTTGACTAATTTGGTGCCTAAAACCTCCTTTGTCTCTTTCACGTTCTAGCCGTATCCAAGTAATTCCTTTTTCGTTTTTTTCGAGATGGGCATCTTTTTGAGATACAAATGAAAAACTTTGAACGGCTTCTATTTTTTGATTGGTTTCCGGATCTCCAAAACTTTTATTCCTTAGGTAATGCCTATTTATTTCTGCAGATTGGAATAATTCAACCGCCCTTGGACCATGTTCTTTTAACGTACTTAATAAGCGGGTTCTGTTTTTTGCCGAAAGTGTAATTACCAATTGACCTTTTGACCATTTGCTTTTTTCTAATGAAATGGGTCTAACAGTAGCAGTATCAATTATAATTTCACAAATATTTCTGTGGCCTCTTAATACATTTTTAAATTTATTCGGGGCAATATGGATAATATTAAATTGTCTTTCATTTTGAGGAAAGCCATATTGATAAGCTCCTAGAATATCATAAATGGAGTCGCCAAGCGGAGTTTTCCAAATGGAATTAGGAGCTACAACAATTATTTCTCCAAATCCACCAGAATAGCCTAGCTTGTTTGAACCAGGTTCTTCGCAAGAATTAAATAGTAAACTTGAGAGAATGCAACAAAACCCAATTTTTAATAATCGTATCATTATGATTTTTTACTGATAATAATTTTATCTCCGGGTTTTAATTTTTTTGCATTCAGGTTTTTATTCAAAAGCTTAAGGTCATTAGTACTCATTCCTTGAGCCTTTGCAATGTCCCACAAAGTGTCTCCTTTTTGAATTTGATAATAAACTACCTCACCCGATTGAGTAGTGTTCTTTTTAATGTCCACAGGTTGCTTTTTAGCAACTTTTGGACCAGAACCTCTTGTATAAATTGTAAGACGTTGTCCGACCCTTAGGTTATCACTTCTAAGGCTGTTCCAACTTTTTATTTCTCTTACCGAAACCCCATGTCTTGTGGCAATTTTGCCTAAATAGTCGCCATTTCTAACACGATAAATTTCTACTTGCTCTTGAGCGGCTAAAACTTCATCAGAGTGATCAATTGGTTTTGCGTATTGCTCAGTAATACTTTTTTCATTAACTAAGTATAAGGCCAACTCTCCTTTTGGTAATCTTAAAGTATGGTATTTACCATCTTTAGGAATAACGCCTCTTTTGTACTCAGGGTTTAAATATTGAACATCTTCAATAGGAATTTTTAAAACCTCTGAAAGATGTTTAAATGCAATTCGGTCATTAACTTGAATGGTGTCAGTTTCGTGAAAAGTTGTCGGAGGGGTTCTAGGGTAGATATTATGTTCTGCTCCGTAATTGAAAACATAGTTAACAGCTATAAATGCAGGGACATACCCTCTAGTTTCTCGAGGTAAATACGGGTAAATTTCCCAGTAGTCTCTTTTTCCTCCAGATCGACGGATGGCTTTATTCACATTGCCAGGACCGCAATTGTATGCCGCTAATGCCAGATTCCAATCGTCGTACAAATTATGTAAATAGCTCAAATAACCACACGCTGCTTTCGTTGACTTGTAAGGATCGCTTCGCTCATCATAATATGAATTTACAGTGAGTCCATACATTTTACCTGTGGCGTACATAAACTGCCATAATCCCTTAGCACCTGCTCTAGACCGTGCGGTAGGGTTTAATGCCGATTCCACAACAGCCAAATATTTTAGCTCATAAGGCATGTCATTTTTATCTAATTCAGCTTCAATTAATGGGAAATAAAGTTGACCTAAACCCATGGTTTTACTGGAAAGACTTCTTCTTTTTACTGCATATAGATTAACAAATGCCTTTACTCTTTTGTTGTAACCCAAGTCAAATGGGGTTTTTTCATTCAATATTTCTAACCTTGATTTAAGTGTTGAATCATCAACAAGCGGAATAGAATCTGCCGGATAGTTATAGGTGTTTAGTTCAAGGCTGTCTGTATAACCATTTTCAAAATCTTTCATTAACTGAGTTATGAGTAAATCTAAATGAGCGGTAAATTCTGCATCCGGCTGCATTTGAAACTCAACTTTTGCAAGGCTGTCTTTTTTCTCCGTTATGACCTCTCCAGCTTTTCCCAAAAAAGAAACACAACACAACACCGTAATCAACCCCAAATTTTTTCCCATAATGTTTATTTTTATCTTACCTAACCTACAAAGGTGAATGTAATAGTAACAGCCTTTTACATATTAGTGTTACATTTCTACACCAAATTTTGTTAATTCGCACACTAATAGAATAAGATGAAAAGACTCATTTATATAATGCTTCCATTTGTTTTTCTTTCATGTGAGGAAAGTCTAACGGAAAAAAACCTTAAAATGTATCCTAATGGAAATATTCAAGTTCAACAGCTAATTAATAAAAAAGGAGAAGTAAAAAAGGAAATCCAATTTTTTGAAAACGGAAAAAGAAGGATTGAAGGATGTTTTGATGAGTTGGGGCGAAGAGATGGAGTTTGGAATTCGTATTATGAAGATGGTAAACTGTGGAGTACAAGTGAATACAGTGAAGGCCAGCAACATGGATGGAATCGGGTAAACTATTCAAATGGAAAAGTTCGTTTTGAAGGACTTTGGGAAAAGGACAAACAATCTGGCCCTTGGTTTTTCTACAGTGAAAAAGGGGAATTGTTAAAATCGGAAGACTATTCTAAACAATAGCTAAATTACACCCAACCGATTCTTTATGAAGGTGTAAAACATATTGAATAAATGCTACTTTTGGCGCACTAAAAAATTTAATTAAAATATTATGAAAAAAATTAATACTATTCTATTATCGCTTGCTACTTTACTAGCTGCTAACCTTTCAGCACAGGTGGATGTTGGTATAACTGATGTAAAAGTCCCTGCGAATAATTCAAGTTATATTACCGGACTTGTTCCTGCTGTGACTTTGGAATTTACAATCACCAACAACAGTACAACTGCTTTAAGTGTAGCTGATGGTGCAAACTTAAAAGTTGCCGTTGTGGTTAACGGTGCTCAAGTAGGAAACTTGGCAAATGGGCCTGCTAACTTTACATTAGCTGCTCGCGCGAGTGTTACACTATACCTTCAAAACTATAATTTATCTGCAGCCTTATCAAAGCCTAGTAATACTTTTTGTATGACAACGGTTCACCCTAGTGATGTAGACAATTCAAACGACACTACTTGTAATACTGTTACTTTGAGTACACCTACGTTAAACATTAAGTCTCAAAGTATTTCAATTTCAGCACCTACTGCAATTATGAATGAACTTGAATTAGGAACTTCAGTAACTGAAATGAAATTCAGAATGCAAAATAATTCTTCCGTAGATATTCCAACTGGAACAGCTATTCCTTACGGCTTATATATTGGTTCTGACGTAAAAAGTGTAACTGGAACTCTTGCAGCTGAATGGAAAATTGGAACTTCTACCACCCGAACTATTTCTAATACACAAATAATCCCAGCATTGCCAACAGTTTTAGGCTCGTTCGAGCTTTGTGCTTATACTCGTCTTGCGGCTCCTGGAATTAACGATACTACTTGTAACACCTATAAAATGGTAGGTTTTGCATTTGATAGTTTTGCTCCCTCAACTGGAAAAATAGGTGACGTGGTAACTATTTCTGGAGCAGGTTTTGACGCAACTCTTGCAAACAATATTGTAAAGTTTAATGGTGTTGCTGCCACAGTGAAATCTGGAACGACTAATTCATTGGTTGTTGAAGCTCCAGCTTCTACAACGGGTAAAATTACTCTTGAAATAAACGGTAAAACGAAAACTTCTGGTCTTGATTTTAGATATTTAGTTGCTGATGCTATTATTGATTTAACTGAAATTACAGAAAGAGTTTATTACAACTCAAATATTTTGACTTATGAGTTTTCTGAGGCAGCTTTGCTAAATAACCTTTCTCTAAATATTTATAGTTCAACTGGTCAGTTAGTAATGACTAAAGATATTTCTGAGAGTTCTGATAAAACGATTCAAATTGATGTAAGTGAACTTCCAAGTGGAGTTTATATTTCTGATTTAAAAGGATCAAGCTTTAAGTTTTCTAAATAGAAAACGGAAATAGAATACAGAATAAAAAGCCCTTGCAAGTACTTGCAAGGGCTTTTTGCATTATATAAAGGCGTTGAAAACACCTTTTGTGGTGCGGTCTAGTAAAAGTTTCATATGTTAATACGTTGCATTTGTGCATTTATATAAATATTTTTTGAATACTTGAAATTAAATTACTAAACTTGTACATTAAATATTAAAAACAAAAACATGAAAAAAATATTACTAGTAGGAATTTGTGCTGCCTTTGCAGGAGCCTTGTCAGCACAAAAAATTGCGGATACTAATCCGGCAAACAAAAATGTTGTTCTAGAAGAGTTTACTGGAAAAACATGTGGATACTGTCCTGATGGACATAAAAAAGGAGATGAGTTTTCAGCTGCAAACCCAGGAAGAGTTGTTTTGATAAATATACACTGTGGAAATTATGCGTCTGGTACACCTAATTACAATGTGATGTTGGGAGGTAGTAATTATGGAAATGATTTATATCGTCAACCAGGTGTTAATTTGAGAGGTTTTCCAGCAGGAACCGTAAACAGAACTTTATTCTCGGCGAGTAGCCAAGATCAGGGTAATCCTGGTACGGCACAAAGTAGAGGCTCTTGGTCTTCAACTGGAGCAACTGTAATGACTGAAGCGTCACCGGTTAATGTTGCTGTTCGTGGCTATTATGACCCAACGACTTTCAAATTGTATGTTCAAGTTGAGGCTTATTATACGGCAGATGAGGCAAATGCTCTAAACAAAATCAATGTTGGTGTTATGCAAGATAAAATTTGGGGTCCTCAATCAGGGGGTAGCAATTTTTATCCAGCAAAATATGATGCCTCTAAGGCACCAAATAGTTACCGTCACGATCACATGTTAAGAGAAGTTTTAACTGGACAATGGGGTGAAGACATTACGACTACTTCTAAAGGTTCGTTGTATTCAAAAATATATGTTTGGGATGTACCACAAATGATTAACAGTATTCCTGTTGTTCCTGCAGATCTTTCTGTTTATGCATTTGTTGCAGAAGGACAGCAGACTGTGATTTCGGGAGATGTATCTCACGTAGTTGTTCAAGGTGGTAAGGTAGACCCTGAAAATCCTCAAAACCCATTATCTATTGGAGAGGCTAAGGTAATTAACAATGTAAATGTTTATCCTAACCCTACTTTGAATGTTGCTACTTTGGACTTGTATAGCGATGTAAATACAGAGTTAACTTTTAAAATTGTTTCTGTTACTGGACAGGTTATTACTAGCTTCAACCAACAGGTTGATTTAGGAAATAATAAAGTAGAGTTAGATTTAAGTGCTTACGAATCTGGATATTACTTTATTGAGTTGTCAGACGAAACTGGTGTTATTACACGTCAAAGGTTAATTAAAAGATAATATTTGATTTTTATATTATTTGAAACTGAATCGATTAATTTAAAAACTAGGATTATG
>ENA-UOXV01000460-UOXV01000460.1-marine-metagenome-genome-assembly--contig:-NODE-460-length-57986-cov-6.545252_pt1 | contig 57986 bp, 73 predicted proteins | sample MGYA00238165_ERZ766961 | MGnify/ENA primary metagenome ERZ766961 (study PRJEB28924, sample SAMN03173240) | marine metagenome | biome: Marine; feature: Water; material: Subsurface seawater | place: North... | reverse complement strand
GAGAGAGAGAGAGAGAGAGAGAGAGAGAGAGAGAGAGAGAGTCTCAGATGGTACATGCACCTGCAGTGGTGCTCTGGTTTTGCCACGCTAAGCTCTCGAGTGGGGGCTTCCCCTTGTGGACCTGTTGCCGATTCGCCTCGCCGGCTGGCGGCCCTTCACGGGCTGCTTGTGCCGAAGGTTCTGTACACATTCATGATTCCCTTAACCATCATCCCTGTGGAGAGTTCTAATGGACCCGCTCCCGAACAATGCTTGAAGCTTGTCCAAGCAACCGCATTTTCGCAATCTCTTGCGGACGCTAAGATTGCCTGTAGGCGTGCCGCGGAAATTACCTCGCGCCGGCGCTCACTTTGTATGCTGCTGATGGGGAATGCGTGTGGAAAACCAGGCTGGAGACGGGACAGTGGCGTACTGGAAGCATATTCACGACAAGGAACCGATCCTTGTTTATTCAACCATCCTCGGCGTTGCAGGGCTCTTCTTTGCGTGGGTGGGGCCTATGATCAAGCCGCTCGAACGGTGAGCTTCTGCAGTGTGCAAAGCCATTTTGAATGTGCCAGTGTAATGTCCAGTACACGCAAACTTGGATTTGAGCGCAGTGACACTTACACTGCCGGGCAGGTACGTCGAGGCGGAGAAGTGGGAGCGCGAGGCAGCGGCAGCGGGGCAGCGGCGGATGAAGGATTACTAGACTAGTTAGCACCGCCCCGGGTGTATTTTTGAAGCAGCTGTGTTGTCAAACCTAGCGCACTTCGGTGGCGTTGAAATCCAAACGAACTGAAGGTATCGTAAAAATGATGACACGCGTGAAAATGACAGCTTGAGGCTGCCAACTCTCGCCACTTTGTGATGGAGGGGGAGCAGATCTGCCAATAATGGTCGCATGCCACTCTCGCGCCCGCAGACGTCCTTCACAGTGAGGGCAACACCCAAGCATGCAACAGGAATCAGGGAAAATGATTGAACAACAATTGAGGATATATTGCACCTAGTGTCCCACTATCCACACATGCGTATCTGTTGCAGCGCCTGCAACGTCGCACCTCACTCGCTGCGATGAACTCGACCACGCAACGCATCGTTGATGTCGGCAAGGCGTTGTTCAGCTACATGCTCTTTGTAGGACAAGCGCTTCGCACCAACCTTCTTGTGGTCCGCTGCCTCCTGTGCACGTTCTGCGGCGATCTTTAGGTGCTGGTATTTGCGGTGAAGCTTTTTGGCTGAAGCGATCTTCAGATGCAATCCGGGAAGCTGCGCTGCGATCTCGCGGCGAAGACTGTCGCGCTTCGCGCGAAGGCTGTCCGCCTCATGCTCCACCTTGCTTGCCTGCTCAATCATCCGGATAGCACGGTGCTTTGGAGAAAAAAAGTGGGAGTCCAGCCCCTGAAGAGGCCCCGAGTTGTCTTCCGTGCTCTGAAGACGACCAGTTGCAGTCTTGACCAGCTCAGCCATGCGCTGCCCCTCTGCCTGCAAGTTCTGGATCTTGGCCATGTCCTCGGCCTCCAGCTTTGGGTTCCCTCGCAGCGACTCAGCCATGGTTTCTGCATTTGCTAGCTGAAGCTCGACGTGAGTGTACGCCTGAGAATCCACAGCGCCAATCAGAACTCATATGGCGAGAAGGGAGGGAGAGGTGTGCTTGAAGAGATGAGTAAAAGCAAAGAGGCCTGGGCGGAACCCAGGTGCAAGGTTGGGAAGCAACCTGATTGGCAATCTTGGCATCCTTCTCTGCTTGGGCGACTGGTCCTGACAGACGCTGGAATCGGCGTTTCTCAGCTGCGGCCTTAGTCTCGAGCTTCTCTCCGGCCTTGCGCATTTCTGCGGCGCGACGCTCAACATCCCGGATACGCTCGTCAAGCTTGCGCTCGTGAGCTTTTTCTCCGAGAAGCCGATGTGCTTCGCGCAGCGCTTCCTGCCTTGACATCTGTGCTTGCCCGTACTTGGACATCTCCTCGCGCTCTATCGTCAAGGCCCGTTTCTCGTAGTCAGTCGCCTCCTCGCTACGGGCGTGAGCCATGTCCTTCTGCGAGCGAAGGTTCGCCCGCCCCATCTGCATCGCCGTATGCAGCTGTCCAAGCCGTCTTGACTCTTGCAGTGCCCCATCAAGCCCACCTCCCATTCCTCGTCCACGAGCGTGTCGTGCATGCATTGCGTGCTCGCGCTGGGCGCGAGCGCGGCGAGCGGATCGCGCAGAGGATAGCTGCCGATGATCCAGCGCACTTGGCCCCTCACGGTGCACCTGCTCCTCCAGTAAATCCTTGATTGCTTCAAGAGCTTGTCTCCGCGAGTGCACATTAGAGAAGCCGGCGTGCCCCTCTAGTTTCGTAGCGAGCAGCGCCTCTCCCCCGGCAACTTCTGCGGTCGCAGGTGTCGAAGATTTCGACTCGGCGCTCTCGTGGCGCAGGCTCTCGTGCGCACGCATCTCACGCAGTGCCCGCTGTGTTGCGCGCGAATGCAATAGCGACATGCCACTTCCGCGCTGCTCTGAGAAACGCCCTGGGTGCCAGCTGTCGTCCCAACTTCCCGTTCGCATTTCCGATTTGGGACTGGTGACTTGCCGAGCCACCGGGTGCACGCGGCCGCGGTCCCCCGTCTCACGCGGCGCATAGTGATACGCCTTGAGTGCAGTACGCGTTGCACGGGAGCGCAATTCGCTTGCGACACCTGGACCAAGCGAGCTGCGAAGTGATGCGTAGCTTGCTGGGCTGCGCGGGCCGTGGCTACGCACAATGTGCACCCTCTCCGATTCCTGCCTCGCACGGCCTGACCCGGGGAAGGAAACTGGCCCGTAGACCCCCCCCATCATTGCTGAGACTCCCCAGAGCTGCAGCACGCACAGAAAAACAGTTCAGCAAGAGACACGACTGTGGCCTGTGACACGCAAGCAATGCCCGGTTGTGACCGTTCAGCGGGCACTGGGTTTACCTCGACGCGCGATTCCGGCGAGCTGGCGATAACTGTAATTGCTAACAAGATACCGCTGGCTACAGCAAGCCCAGCTGCCGTCCGACGGCAGCTGGGCCTGAACACCTCCGCCTGCACCATCACGCTGGGCCTGAACACCGCAGTGGCTTTTGGCAACTGGTTTGCTGCCTGAAACGAGGGGTGACCTGGTTTGTGTGAACCAGGTGTGTGTGTGTGAACATACCCATCTGGAGTTGTCGCGGGCATGGGAAAGCAGGAAGAGCAGGGCTCTGCTCTTCCTCTGGAGGAGCTATTCGATGCTACTGCAGTAGAACGGGCCGATGAGGCTGTCATTGATTACCTTCGTGATCTGCTCGCCATATATCTCTCCGATGGTTCGCTGGAGGGAGAGCCCGCGGAGGTGAGCGAACGGGAGGTGGCACCGTGGCTGAGTAATCGGCGACGTAGATCGCTCCTTGATCCGCTATCTGACAGTGCAGCAGGGCTTTAATTTTTGATGCCTGCCTGTGATCCCTTGTATCAATCCGCATACAGGTTGCAGCGCTTGCAGCACACTGCGAGAACTTTCTCCCGCTGAACCACGCCAACTTCTTTCAGTGCATCTTGCGCCTGCAAGGGGATTTACAGCCTGCTAAATTCAGCGCCACAGGATTGAATTTATCGACTGCTAGACCTGGCACGGTAAATCGCGGCGAAGAACGAATAGCTAGGACTGAGGAGGGCAAGGGCTTCAGTGATAATGCGCGCCAGCGAACCGGTGACGCGGACGGCCAGTTCGGAGGCAGGGACATGCTCAGTGCGTCTGCTGGAAAACAGAAGCGGAATTCAGGCCCCCGGAGAAGAAGGCGCGGCAAGAGGACTGGGGTGAGTGGATTCGACGAGCGGGCAGGGAGTGAATCGCCCTGCTCGCAGGAAGAGCAAAGTGCCGGAGGGGAGGCTGGGCACGCGCCAATAGTTGACACGTGTGACGGAGAGGGAAACGGTAAATGGCCAAGCGATTCCTTTCATGAACTGATGGTGGCTGTATGCGGGGAAGCGGGGGCGGTGGATGTCGAAGACACCACAGTTATGGAATATCTGTGTGCATCGGTTGAGGACTGTGTTAAATGCGACGAGGAGGCGGACGAGATCTACTCTCTGGTAGTCGGGGTTGTGCCGGCGCTGGAACAGGTCTTCGAAGCGGATTGGAATTCTGAGTCCTTCGCGCGCTTTCTGGCTGCTGCACGTCGGTGTCCCTTTCTCTGCCAAAACCGCCATGTGCTAGCCACCCACACAGCACTAGGCTGAAAAAGAGCGGGTGCGCGAGCGCGGCAGGTCGTGTCAATGAGTTGCAGGAGGATAATGCTCTGACGAAAAAACGTCGTGCAGAGGCCGAGGCAGCGGCGCGGCTAGATCAGCAGCATAGTATTGCCGTGGATTCGGTGGACCAGCAGGTCGGGGTGGCTGAGCGGCGAGCGCAGGAGGAAGCTTCGAAACGAGAGCGCGAAGACGCCGCGGAAGCGCTGTAAGATGCTTTGGCTCTTCGTGTCTCACAGCGTCGTACGTGTCCCTGATTCACGCTCGCGCACAGGAGCGGCAACGAGCAGGCTGGCCCGCTTGGGCAGCTACAAGAGCTATTCCCGGGTGTGCGCCCGCGGCACCTCCGTGGCACCTATGCCCAGGTGAAGCCCCCACCCAACCTTCTCTGATCGCTTTCATTCTCGGATTTGCGCAGGGGAGTGGCACTAATGGTGTGCTCCGGGCGGGGGCAGTCGGGCGGGGACCTTGCAGAGGCCATCGAGAAGTTGATGGGGCAGCTGGAGCTCGAAGCAGGTGCACTCTCAGAGGAGACAGTGCGCGCACAGGCCGTCGCGGATGAACAAGAATTCAAGGAGAAAATGCGCCTTCGCGCTATTGTGTGTTCCGCATCCGCGCCCGCGCCCGTGCTCGGCACTAGTATAGGGGAAGTTGCATCTTACGGTGGCGGTGCGGTGGTAGACGCGATACAACGTCGGAACAGAGGCGGAGAAGCAGGAGAGTGGCAAAAAAGTGCAGGTACACGAGGGGCGTAGAGAAGAGCTGGAGAAGGAAGTGAAGCGCCAGTGGGCTTCGGGCGGGCCCAAACAGCGGTACATTGACAACCAGGTCGTTGCACACAAAGGAGAGCGAACAATCTACGTGAAGACAAAGAACGCCGTGCCCGACCCGAAGGACCCAAAAGTAACGACCCGTAACCCTCCTCCTACATGATAGGTGCGGTGGGCTGAGACTCTGATGCCTTTGGCCAACCGCAGACTATGGTGAGCCTCAAGATTCTTTCCAAGCGTCGAGGAGGACCATCGCCAAATTTCAAGTGAGCTGCACCTTTTACGCACCGTGCAGCGGCGATGTTCGTCCGTGCTATCTGCTTCAAAACACTAGTTTCATTGCCCTGGCAGCGCGTCTGTGGTTGTTGGAACGAAGGAGCAGAGTTCCGAGAATCCGAGTGTGCGCTCCTGCACCTGGTGGCCAATCACCTGACAAAAAGCGATAACGTCCCACGTTCCCGTGTCAGTAGCCGATGTCTTTCGATGGACAGTGGGCCATGCTGTCAGCGTTCGTGGCGCAACCCACGGCTAGTGACGCCTTCAGTCTTCTCCCTCGCTTGGGGTGATGGGGCACACCTGGAAGTCCCACAGCTCCCTCTTGACAAGCACCGTCGCCGTTTTCGGTGTGGCCGTGGCAGACTGTCGGCCGCCATTTGCAGTCTCCTCATCCACAGCCATGCTCTCTTCGAACGACTTAGGAGCCTCTGCAGACGCCCTATCAAAGACCAACACTACTGCCGTCCGTTTTCCCCCCTCACCGTCTGCGGGAAGCGCCGTATCGCCCTCGCGACTAGAAGGCCGCAGCACGCTGACCTGATACGGAAAGCGCTGACAAACCAGCGAGCACCATGCTAGCAGCCGAGTCTCACTCCATTCACCCCCGCCACTTATGGCATCCTCAACGTCTCTTCCAGCCCCCTCTTTGCCCGTCGCCCCACCCTGCATGGCATGCTCAGCTCTTACACAGCACGCCACAGTGACGAACACGAGCCGAGGCGCGAGGGAGCCGAAGACGTCACTGGGAAGCGCCTCGAATGCTGTTTCACCTGGGCACAAGATAAAGGTCACGACTGCATATTGGCGGATCTTGTGGCGGAAGACTGGGGATGCGGAGCGCGAACCGAGGGTCTCAAGCTGGAACAGCAGCGTAGCAGCATCGGGGGCGTTGCCACGCACACGCTTTAGCTCATCAAGCCCCTCCGACAATCCATTGGCCTGCCATAGCTCTACTTGTAGCACAGCCCCGCGAGGCACAAGAGCTGCGCTGACAGACCGCCGCGTCAACGCCCTGCCGGCTCGCAGAAGGGAGCCTGTGACGGAATGGTATGAGATACGAGTGCAGTCGGTGACTCTGACCATGATTTTTTCTTGAAGTGGGAGGCACTCAAGACATGTCTTACCGCGGCGAGTGTCAATGCCTGTATACTCTCTCAAGCCTGGACACAAGCGATTGGCATAGGACAGAAGACGTGCCTGTCCGCACCTGTTGCAAGATGGTTGTTCTGCACACTTCCAACTTATGCCATCAAATATCCGCACGCGATCGCAGTTGATGAGGGGAGTGTAGCGAGGGCAAACCCTATGTCAACTAGACTGAGAACTCCGCGTCCCTCTAGTTCGGCACAAACTCGCAGTTGATGAGGGGAGTGTAGCGAGGGCAAACCCTATGTCAACTAGACTGAGAACTCCGCGTCCCTCTAGTTCGGCACAAACTTGCTCCAGCGCGGCTGCTCGATAACGCGCAACCTGTCGTTCAAGTCGGCCACTCAATCAGGGTCGATGTGCAAGAAAACGAAGTGGCCCATGCTACACTGAGTTGTAGGAGGAGCGCACAGACCTGCTGCACACCCTTCGTTCTTTCTCCGGCAGCCTCCCGTTCTCCAGAACAATTATCCAGGGTCTTTGCAGTGCCGTGCACGCGAGGGCCTACCTGTGCAGCAGTGTTCTTGAAGTCACATGGAAGTCGTAAGCCATAAAAATGGTAGGTCGAAGCGAGCGGGCAACAGCTGACTGAATTCGTCGCGAATTGTGCGCCGCAAACCTGCATTCGCCGCGACGGTGGATGGGTGGCGGTGCTCTTTGGGCGCGGCATGGTCGAAACGGCCGCACCTGAATAAGATGATTGAGAGCAGCGATTAGGCCATTTCATTTTGCTAGCTGACGTGGGGTGAGCATGTCTGGGCACAGGGACACGACCGGAGGTTGCCAAGTCTCCCTGCGGATCCCCGTCTGCAGCGAAGTGGATGAAGACGTTCTTCTTCCCCGCCCCCTTGGCTTTCCCAATAACCTAACGCAGTCCTCAGAGTCAGTCCCGAGCAGAGCGCGGGCACACACACCCACACGCACATTGACATACACACGTCCCCAACTCCATCCAGGAGGTACCTTGCTTCCTTTCCCACGCTTTCCTCCCCGCAGCCGCAGTGGCTGTAATGCTACATGATCACAAGTAAGATGGAAGCGCCTGCCCACTGCAAGTGCAAAAGGACGTGGGTGCGCTGCCCTCCCAGTTACGAATTTGCAAGTGCGAATTGCAAGCCCTCCCTCCCCCGCAACCACAACGTACGCCAGCACTAGAAAGAGGAGCTTTGGGGAGATGGGTAGCTGCCGGATCCGCATCGGCGCCGTCTGCACAAAGAGTGAAATTACCCCTAGTTTGCAGCTCGAACCGGTTTTTTCAGGGGCCCCGTACACAACTGCGCCTCTTGTGTCGGCCTGGCGTGCGGGTACCACGTGACGCGCCAAGACTCGCATTGAATACTCAGGGGTAGAGAGGGATCTGGCAGGCGACACTAGCGCGAATGACGCAAAAGCTGCGAATGGTCTCTGCAGGAAATGCCACCTTCGGCGGGAACCTGCAATTGCTTCTGCTCATGGCGGCATGCATATCTGCCAAAATGCCGCTTGTACGAAGTTCTGCTCCCATGCCAGTTCCAGTAACAGTAAGCCGCCTTGCCTCACTGACCGCACCCCCTGCCCCCCTTTCCCCCCAATTGTGTAAGTTGCAGACTGCAGGGCACTGCAAGTAAGGCGCCCCAGAGAAAAAAGGGAGCGGACCAACTGCGCCATCTCGCCATGCTGTGCAACCTTTGACCGCTTAGATTTCTGACCAGGTCCCAGATGCCGGAAGTTCCCCAGTTTCTGTCACAGTGCCAGGGCACTACGAGAACTTCAAAGAGGCAATCGAGAAAGTTCCTCCCGAGGCTGGGCTGATCATGGTATTTCTCCGCGCCCACTACTCGAGTACGTGATACATACGGCGCGTGCTGTTCTAGTGTAAGGCGCAGTGATAGGCTGACCGTGTCGAAAGTCTGCCTCGGACTGGTATGCTGAGCAATCCAACTCCCTCTGTTTCAGGTTCAGCCAGGGGAGCACCGTTGGGACAACTTTCTCGAAATCGGGCAGCGGGTTCGTGCCGTGCTGTTTCTAACGTCGCATGATTTTTTCGCCGTCAAAGTATTGAAATCCTGCGTTGTGTGTGCAGATCAGTATCCAGGGAGGAGCTGGAACCGTTCTCCCCGGGAGCATCTGGATGAAGAAGGGGAGCGGGGGAGAGATGCAAGGCATCGAAATGGTCAAGGTGCGCTACACGACCCATACATTTCTGGGTCTTGTTCCCAAGATGTAGGGCTGATAGGTCGTACTGTGGGACGCCCCCAGGACTCCGGAAGCTGCATTATTTTCGAGGGGGGTCAGTGGACGATTGATCAGTGCCGGCTCTGCTGCTCAAGGTGGGCGGTTCTGTGGGCGCGATGCGAAAGCGAGGTGAGTATCAAGAATTGCTTTATGGGGGGAATGGAAGATGCCCCGGGGTACTGCGTCAACTGCCAGGACCACGCACGCGTTACCGTTGATGGCTGTCACATGGAGGTGATGCCTGTATCCCGCTATCGATCCCGAGCCTTTGCGCACCGAGCCATGCAAAAGACGCCTTCCAGATCTTGGTCGATTTGGGGCAGGATGAGAATGTTAACAAGATGAGCGTGGGCGACGCAGCGGAGTGGTGGGGAATTTTCGGCTGCGGTGGCTGTGTTTCATTCTGTCAGGGCTCGGGTGCTTTCGTGCAACCTGCAGGACAACCTCTTCGCGTTTCGCGCAGTGACAGCCAAGGACGCGACCATGGAAGTGGTCGGTAATTCCATCCAGGGCGATCTTTGGTTTGACTCAACAAGGCCAGGCAACCTGGTCCTCCCCTCCCTTGAGACCCCCTTCCCCCCGCGCGCCTCGGCCGCGGCAACCCGCGTAGCTCATCTGCCTGCGTGAGTTGACAAGGTGCATGTGGCCAACGGCGCAGGTTGAGCAGTCGAACACACACAACGGAATCCCACTTGCAGATACGGGCGTGTTGCAGGGCCCAGATGGCATTTCGCTTCGATCCTAAGCTCTCTGCATGGTGCTAGGCACCTGCGACTCTTCAGCATACGCATTCGATCGTTGCTTCGATAAACTGCTTGCGGTACATGGACCGCCGACATCGCACCGAGAGCACAGAGATTGTGAGCGAAAAATCTTTTCAAAGAGCAGTTCAAAGGGCGCGATACCATACCAAGGTGTATGTCGCACACACCATAGGCACTAGCACACTAGCTGAGTAGAGCGTTCACGTATTGTGATCCATTCTACGGGCCCGAGAGCTCCCGTTCTAGTCAGACTCCTATCGCTTAGACAAATCATCTCTTGCTCTAGCATCATCTTATGTCTTGGATTGCTCAGAGCGATCGGTCTGAGTCTCAGAGAGCTCTGTACGCGACGTGTGCGAGGTGTGCCCGCAAGGCGAGGCGCCCGTGGACATTTTCAAGCGCTCTGAGCTTTGTGAAAATTCCCGGCAGAAATCGTTTCCAAGCTGTTCCCTGTAGCTATTAGCACCCCGTCTCTGGTGTGACAGGACTACCTGCGCCGTTGGCTCGAACGTACTCGTGGAAGAGCCGCAGCCCATCCTGTTCGCCGCCCGGATGGTACCACCTGTTGCAAGAATTCGAGCACGCGAGCGCCCGCGACGATGCATATCAGCGCAAACGCCAGATGTAATCTCTCAGGCGAGTTGCCGCATCTCGATCGGCCGTTCGCTGACCTTTTGCAGCCCCTCCCTCGAAAGGCGAGATGCCATGCGCTTGCGACCGGATCGACACAAAAGGCTCCAATTCCAGTGCGGATTTCCCTTTGAGCGCGGGTTCCGAATCGCTCAGAGCGAAGCTTCAGGTGACGGTTGGGAACTTCCCCGAACCACCAGGCCGTCTTGGTGGTCCTCGCGCGGCCTCCTTGCGTGTGCACAAGAGGTGTGCCACGCAGTAGAAGTTGACTCTTTGCACTCGCGGTCACTGCTGTGCTTGGAACCTACCTCAGCTCACGCCATCATCGCGTTTTCTCTCCTTACCCGCTGTCCTAGCACCATTCCCCCTGTTTTCCTGATCGCATTAAAGCCTTTTGGATTGTTAATGAAGGAACCGATATGCAGGTTCACTGAGATCGAGAAATTAAGCATCCCTGATTTCTGCGAACCCAGCTATGCGCCACACACCGCCACACACCACCACAATGGGCGCCCGTAGTCTTGGCGGCGTGGGCTGGTCTCTTCTAGTGTGAGCTCCCTTCAGCAGGTATTTACACGAGATCATCACACACTTTCACACCTTCAGTTGCGCCTATTGCAGGGCGTGGTCTGCGGCGGCGCGGAGAGCATTGGCATGGATCGAGGGCGGTGCGCCGGCGCCGTCCGTGCGCCCCGCAACGGAAGCAAGCCCCCAACCGACACGCGAGTAAGGCCGAAAAATGTCGACGAGCCGCATCGAAACTGCCTCGCGTCCACCCCAAAGGTTGGCCCATTCTGCTTCCGCCCAGACCGACTGCTCTCCAGCTGCCCCCCGATCACTCTCCGGCCGGTTTGAGTTTCTGGAGCCCGAATTCACGTTGGCCGGAGCCCCGCCCGTGACTGTAAGAAGCAGTGAGTAGTGCGAGAGGTGCAGTGCGCTGAGAAAGCGCAAGTCCGTCTCCAGTCTCCCTAGCAACCGCGCCTTGGCAAGTTCGCCAAGTGGCAGCCCTCCGGATTCCTGCCGCGGTAACGGCCTCGAGGGGGGGTGCGCGGGTGCGGGGAGGCGGAGGGCGGCTGCGGAAAGCGTGAACGCAGCAAGAAGTCTAGGGTGCGAGGGAGGGGGAAGAGGAAGGGGAGTTACGAGGAGGTGCAGCGGAAATGAGGCGGCTGGGCTTGCGGGTGAGGGCTTGAGGCGCAGGAGTGCAAGGGGGGGGGACAGCAGCGAGTCAGGGGTGTGGCGAAGATGCGCTGCTAGCTGCGCCAGAACCTGCCATTGCTGGCAATTTCAGCTCACAGAGAAACGCCGCTCAGCGCGGCACATGCTCACATCCCGCAAAACTGCTCAGTGTCATACAATTATCCCAAGCCGCATTGCCTGAGGTTCCCAGTCGGTCGAAACCTTGCGGAGAAAGCGCGCTTGGGCGTATGAAATCGGCGAAATCAGGAAACGTCGATCATGCGTAACAAGAGGAGGAAAGTCGGAGACCCCTCGGCATAAGAGGCCCGAGGCCTGCGCAGGCGAGAGAGGAAATAGAGGATGGGTCGATGGCGGAAGTGACGTAAGCGGACATAATGGCACGTCCTGACTACTCCCATGCGGACGAAGGAATGCCGACAAAAAACTTTTGTCTTGCACGTCCCGCACTGCCCGGATCATTCGAAAAACTTGGGGCGAGTAGGCCTTGATCTTGACAACCTGTCGTCCAGTGTCCCCGGCCTTGGAATCCGTTGTCCCACCTGCCGCGGCCCTACCGCGCAACGGCACCTCGTCCTTGTAGAACATCTCGAAGTCGTGCCTGTCAATTTCTCCACCGCCTCTCCCTGCTCTGTCTGCTAGCTCCGGCGCCTCTGACGCGGACCGCTGCACCGACAGGACGATTCCCTCTGCAATCGCCCGCGCCAGCCCCTGCTGCAGGGCACCCAGGCCTTCCAGTGGACTCCACGTGCCGGTGCCTGCCCCTTCACCGAGCCCACCAGGCCCTGCACCGCGCGAGAGACGATAAGCTACCGCCACATACACAGCAACAATGAAAATATTCAACAGCACACGTTCTAGGATGACACAGGGCGCGGAGACCGTGGTGATTGGAGGGAGCGGAGGGATGACCCGAGTACTCAGCGTTGCACAGCGCCTTGCGTTCCCCCGGATGCTCGACATTTCCATATTCGGACGGCAGAATTGGTGAAAGTGCGATTGAATTCAGTGGCACAGGTTTTCGAAACTGTTCCTCTTGCGCAGGCATATATGCCGGGGATGAAGATTCTGTCGTCACAACATCCCTCAGCGTCATCCTGGAGTGAGATTCGATCTTTTCGACCTCGGCTTCTCCAATCTCGGTAGTGCTTACACCTCTTTCGCTCCTGCCGTCATCCACATCTTTGCTCGGCCTACACTCCAATCTTGCGATTTCACTTTCCGGCGAATCTTGTGCGCCAACTATTTCAGACGGCGTCCTGCCGGCCACATCAATCTTTGGCACTCCCCCCGCGGCATAACCCGCCCCTTTCACTTCTGCTGCGCGATCGTCTCCTGCTGCCAAAAGGCCGACCAGCACCTTGTCTTGTTTTTGCTGCAGCTGACCCCCTCCTGAACCAGTTTCATCGAAATTCTCCTGAAGACGCGTTGAGTTTTCGATTAGGCTTCCGTACGCTTGTCGCTCTTCGGAGATCGACTTCATCTCATGGGAGCCCGCCACCGTGACTTTCTGACCTTGCTTAGAAGTATCGTCGCCAACATCACCAGAAGTCGTTGCCACTGCCAGACTCCCAGCAAGCGACCTTCCGGTCTCCTCGCATTCGGAAGCAGGCACTCCAGACCCAGCACTCACCGCGGCCTTATTCATTTCCAGCGTTTCGTGCCTCGTCGGTCCTGGCTGCCCTAATTCACGCTCTTGCGCTGAGCGAGCCTGCTGGGTAGTCCCCGGGTCGGGTCTGACACCATCTCCAATGATCTTGTCTGCACCCTGATTCAACAGGTTGGATAGGGCGCGATCTGCCATGGCCGCCACTGCAGGTACAGCATCTCCTTCCGTCGCCATGGTTGCATCTTCAGCTCCCTTTTCCGTTGCCATGGGTTCCTCCTCTGTCGCCAATTCTTCCCCTGCTGTCGTCCGTTTCGCCGCCACGCCCTTCTTCGCACTTAATGTCTCTTGCATCACCGACACTTCCTTTTCCGCTGATACCGTGATTTCCTCTTCCTCTGCTGTCTTTTCCACTACTATCCTGTCGATCAATACTGCCACAGCCTGCTGTGCTATTTTGTCCACCGCAACCGACTCCCCTGCTGTCTTCTCTACCGCCACCGCCTCTATCTCCTCTGCTGCATCACGTCCTTCCGTCGCCGGCATTCTCGCTGCTGCTGCCATCTCGTCGGAAGTCGAGGCTGTCTCCTCGTGAACCTGCTCCAACTGCTCCAAATGCCCCAGTAGCCCCAACTGCCCCTCCCCATCCACCAACACCACTGCTGTTTTTTCGCTCACACTCCCTGTTTCAATTTTCCCCCCCCCCGTCGCCGCCGCAGATGCTCCCGCTGCCTCGATCACAGCTGCAGCCTGCTCCACCAAAGTCGCCTCAACCGCCAGGGCTGTTTCGACCGTCGCCACCTCAGTGCGCACTTCTTCAGTAGCTTCGATAGAACCTGCTACCTTGACCTCATCTTGCATCGTTCTACCGATATCAAGTCCAGGTGTCGCAAGCTCAGGAAACTCCCCGGCTTCTTGCTCAGCTACACTCCTCGCCCATTCTAGCGCCTCTCGATCTGCCTGTGCAAACCTGCGCTCATCCACCTCTTCCGCTTCTTGTAGCAGCTGGGCTTCTTGCTCGCGCTCTCGTTGTAGGCGCTCCCGGGCCTCGCGTTCTCGTTCCCGCGCCTCATGCAACTCCTGTACGCGCCGCACCTCCTGCCCCATTGTCCCGACCGTCAGCCCGCATCACCGAACACCAACTCAATGAGAGCCATCCTGTCAGACGTATCTCATGAATTGAACAAATACACCAATACCTGGGCTTGTCAGGGAAACAGACCTGGTCCCTCTTTTCCCGTTCTGCAATCTCAGCTCTAACCCGACCTCGCGGCGTGGCTGTCGCAGCTGCGCCCACGAGCGCTGACACGTGCAGGCTTGATGCTGGTCCAGGGGTACTGACTGCCTTGCGTGTGGAAGACGGGGACCCGTGATCATGGACCGTGAATCTCCCGCCCCCTGGAGTGACCAGCAGAGATTCGTCGACCGTGTTCCTACCCTTTACGTTCGGGGTGAACCACCCACGACTCGCAGGGCCCACCGCGCTAGTCCCCTGCCCAGATTCCCCATCTTTTCGCAGACACCTGGGTGAAGGCAGTAAATCTACCACCTCTCGGGCTCCTGCACTGCAAGGGCCCAGCTGCTCTCCCCTGTTCCGCGCCGGCAGCCTCACCAGCTGCGACCCTCCCCCGCCTCCGTCGACCGTCCTCATTCTCTCGGGCCCGACACTTCGCTGAACCGTAAATGATGCAGCGGGGGGCCGAGAAGCAGGGCGGCTCGGCGTTTCGCCTGGCTCTGAACCCTTCGTCCATCGAGAATGATCCGCACCGATCTCTGTCATGGCGGGCAGATGCGCGGGAACGATAGATGGAGCAGGAGCGCTTTCTTCCAGCGCAGCGGCGATGGCTGCATCAAACTTGGCGAGCAGAGCTGCCGTATCGCGAGCACTGCGCGCGGCCGCATCATCTAAATCGTTGCTCGGCGCGATCCCCGACATGTCCCCACTGACGTGACGAGTGTGTGAGCTGTGAGACAAATCCAAAAATCGACTTCTTTACTACTACATCGACCTCTCCAAAAAATTTCAACATGGCGAATCTGCGAACCAAGTGACAACCACCTGCCTGTACCTCAAAGTTCTACAGGGCGTTTACAGCCATGACCCGGAGGGCAGGGCTCGCCCGGGAGCAGCGCACGAACGTTCTTCCTGCAGCGAACCTCCTCAGTGAAGACTGCGACTGGCTGCCCCAGCATTTCCGTCAACTTCACCCGCATCGTATGGTCTCCCACCTGTTCGCGCCCTTCAAGCCTATCGCAGTGGAGCTGTCAGTCAGACCCAAGCTGCTCGAGATGCACGGAACGCGTGGGTGCTCACAGTGCGTCCATGTAGCCCCCGGCATGTGCCCGTGTTGTGAGGAGAACCTTGTTGAAGCCAACGAAGAAGGGCACCAGCATGCTGTCTGTGTCGGCCTTACCGGCCGAATCCTGCTCGTGGAAGAAAGCTTGGACGCCCTCTGATACCCCCGGCCAGCCCTCGGCAAAGTAGTCATCCACGATCACAACCCCGCCGTCCGCAAGTGTCTCAGATGCCTGCCGCCCAACCTCAGTGCACATGGGTAGCGGGCAAGGTGGCGGAATGAAGAAGGGACCGGAGAGAGGCGTTGCACCAGACGTATGTCGCTCAAAGTCGCTTCAGCAGTGTGAGAGCCGTCAACGGAGAAAAGCCGCACGCGCTGCCCCCCACCGCTGGCGATGAGCTCTTGTGCGCTTACGCTTCTTGAGTCTTGGGCGAGGACAGAAAACGTTTCGGCGCGTCCCATATCCTTCCCACACCACCGTTCCAGCGTACGCTCCATCTCTGCGCGATCGCCCTCCCCAGATGCGTCCGTGTTGAGCACCTGGTCTTCAAAAACATCGACTGCTACAAGTTTTCCACCCCCCAGGTCGCGGTTTAGAAGACAAAGCGCCGCCAGGGACTTGCCATGGTGCACACCGATCTCTACTACACTGCCTTGAACACCGTTTGCGATTTGACGTGCCGAAATCAGGCGCAGCACCAGCAGCGCCTGCAGATCAAACCATCCGATCACTTCGTGCATTCCTTCCATGTACCTGACCGCCCGAGAGAGAGAGAGAAAGAGAGAGATCAGCGCCTTGTAAACATGGCATTCAGGGTTTTGTGGGCGTCTTACGCGTCAAGCATATGGCCGACCTCCGGCGAGTGCTCGATTTGAATACCTGGGCAACATTGGCCGGCAATTAGCTAGGTTCATGGAGCAAGCGGAACGATCAGGTCCGCTACGACTCACCGAGAGCGTGCCGCCGCTGCGCAATGTAGCGACGGTCGTTATCGTCCCATTCCATGTCATACCCAAACGCTGAAATCGCAAATTGGACAATCATGCCCAGAGCTACAAGCTTCCAGCCACAGCGCCGCGAGCCCACGGTATGCCTGCGATCCCGCAGTGTGATCGAGTATCAGAGAATCATCGATGAGTTTAGTGAGTATGATTCATGCGGTACAGACCGGCGATATGGTGCGCGCACATTCGCCGGCGGAGGTAGACGAGCGATTGAGGAAGCCCGCATCGATTGGTACCAGGTCGGGATCCAGCCCTGCGGATCCGCAGGGCACTCTGAATTTCCAGAATTCTTTTAGTGGATTAGAGAGGGAATATGCAATTTCGGGCGACTCCCCGCCGGACGCTCCAGGTCGCAGGGGTCAGGACACGCACAAGCTTTGCGGTGTGGCCGAACGCGGCGAAGGCGCCCAGCGTCAAAGTGCGGTGTCCCAAGTGTAGGACCGGCATTGCTCAGTGTGCTGAGAGTCGTTGAATCTACGTCAGGGCCAGGATTTCTTGGTGTGGAGGAAAATTCCGACCAGTTTGCTGACTGCTTGCGGGGCTGAAAGCGGCTCAATCGTCCTCAGCCAAGATGCCAGTAATCAAGATATCCAAGAGCGCGGCCCAAGGCGCCGCGGAAGTTGAGGCGAAGCAGGTAGAGCGGCCGATTTCATTCGTTGGGGCAGTTATTCAGCTGCAATGTGCGTGGAAGCCTGGCAGCACGGGGATTTTGTGATCTACTTTAGCACGTCTTTTCTACGCAATTGTGCATCTCCAACGAGACTGATGGGAGGGCGGCGCAGGTGCACACTACTAAGATTCCAGACAAACATTCAAAGAAATCTGGATTGCACTACAAGGAATTCACTTGGCCGGACGGTGGTAAGTATGAGGGCGAGTGGCTCGACGGGAGGATGCACGGAAAGGGGACGTATGTCGAGGCAGACGGCAGCAGGTATGAAGGTCAATGGCGCGAGGGAAAAATGCACGGGAAAGGCACCCAAATATTTGCAAAGGGCGACCGGTATGAGGGGGAGTACCACGATGGGTATCGGCACGGTAAGGGGAAGCAGTCCTTCGCGAACGGGAACCTGTACGTGGGCAACTTCTGGCAAGGCCAGATTCACGGTATTGGCACCTACACGTGTGCCGACGGTCGCGTGTATTCTGGGGAGTTCAAGAACAACAAGTTGGCCCCGCCCAATTTTCTCCCTGGGCTTTGCAGATTCGTGGGACGTTGGAACAGACTCCCTGATTGCCGTTCGTGTGAATAGCCTGTCCTTTTGCTGCGTGTTTCTGACTCTTTCGCAATATATCGCCTGGTCAGGAAGCATGGGCGCGGAAAGTATTCTGGTGCAAATGGAAGCTACGATGGCCAGTATTTGGATTCAAAAAAACATGGGCATGGCAAATTCACCTGGACAGATGGCTCCTCCTACGATGGCGAGTGGGCTGACGACGTGATGCACGGTGCGCACGCGCCGCAGCAGACAGGGTGTACCAGGCGACTTATCTCACTCATTTGTGTGGCGCAGGGACTGGAGTGCGCACAGCCTTAGACGGGACACGTTCGCAGGTGTCGTACGAGAGAGGTAGACTAGTCAACTCGATTTCAACGCTGTCCACGCAGAAGAAAGGCCCCCCTGCCGGAACCAAAAAGGCTGCAGTCGCTGCCGCCCGCCCCGGCAGTGCAAAGGGTCGTGCACCACCGAAACCGGAGGCACCTGCACCTGATCATGGCTTTCTGATGGACGGGAAGACAGCTGCACGTGACATGTACGATGGTGAATTCCCACACGGATTTGATTTGATTTTTGCTGGATGATGCAGGGATTAAGGCGATGTTGCAGCAATAGAGGTGCAATATGAGCACTTACATATATGATCTGCTCTGCACAGAGGAGGAGGAGGAGGACACAGGGCCCCTTGGTAACCTGCGGCGCAACTGGAATGAGTTAAACGAGGCACTTAATTGCTATGGCGCGGTCACAGAGGCCCGAGATGCGTGTGCTCCCCGGCGAATGAGGTCACTTTCCATGCGCCACGATCATTGTGATGCAATGCAAAGTGACACAACTTGTTGACTGAGCGTGTGGTGTGGGTGGCAGAGGCAAACCATTAGACCGCACGTGCGATCCCAACCTCTGGTGAGACACTCAAGCGCTAGTCCTGGCATCATTTGATGGGTCCAATGAATCCCAACAAGGTATGTGCGTGGATGAAAGTGGTTGCGTGGGAACTGTGCAAGAGCGCCACCCAGTTCGAGACTCACAAACATGGTTTGCTGTCTTGAAGTTACGCGACAACCCCTTCGGACACTGCCACGTTGGCAACACAACGCTAGCAATATTCCGATTTTCCACGTAGTTATATCGTCCCTGTTTCATGTTCCAGAGTTGCCACTAGTAATCATGCACAAGGCGAAGCCCGCAGAAGGGTGACGGAGACCAGCTTTTCCTCTTCCTCGCCGGTCAATTTGTTCGCTACGAGTCGCCGCAGCTTGATGGGCACACGCGTCCCTGCCTGTCCCAGCATCAGCCCCCGAACTTGATCTAGACGGCCGCGGTAGACGTACACACCATTCACTTCGACGAGTTGGTCACCAATTTCTATTTCGGCGGAGCGCGCTGCAGAAGATCCGGGAGTGAGACTGACGACAGTCATCTCTCCCTTGCCAGTTTCCTGGAAGTTCATGCCGACACCATACAACTGCTCTTTCGATCCCGCTCCCTTGGAGCGACATGCGTCGGAGCAACACGCTAGGTCTGGCCACTGCAACTTGAGTACCTGCTCCCACCAGTTTTCCCGTACCTCACCCCGCAGTATGTGCTCAGGGTTGTACACCACACGGTCTGCCCTGACTTTCTCGCCCTTTTTTGGCGACAGGATCGAAACACCCCCCTTTCTCGGCGAGAGCAGCGAGCCAGCAGCCTTTTTGGTTCTCGGCGTAAGCACACTGCCTGCGACGTTTCCCTGTACGGCGCCAAGAGGGGTGCGCCCATCCGACGTTGCAGGTTGCTCCTGCTGCGTACGAGTACGTGCCGAGCCTGTGCGAAGCAGCGCGCCAGTAGCAACACGGTGCTGCATGAATGGGTGTGCGCCCATCGCGGCCGTTGCCGGGTTGAAAACCATCGCCCGGTTTCGACGCGTCGAGTCCGCCCAGATTCCTGCTGTTGCTGGGGAACTTCCGTACGCATAAGCCACTGACGAGCTGCCTTCTTGTTTGGCGGTCATGGTCGTGCCCAAAGGTGTTGCAGGCTTCGCATTTTCGACGTCGGTCATCGAAGTCCCCACCAAAAGCCCGGTTGGACTCGGCTTAGGTGGCGGTGCTTGCCTGACGCCGAAACGTTGAACGATTTGAAATTCGCGTGAGGTTGGAGTGGCGGTATTAAAAGTTTTAAAGGTTGGACGCGACCACCGAGGGGGCCGAGTCGCGTCCAACGGCGGACTACTGTCAGCGCAATCTGCCTGGATAGATTCCGATCGGTCCCAATCTGCCTTGCGCGACAGTCCGCCAGCAAGCCGCGAGGGCGTGCGCGCGATAATGGTCGGCGCAAAGTTGAAGCTATGTGAGCACAGCAACACGACTGCTCAAGCTGCAGACTGTTCGCAGAGCATTGGTCGGTTGAACGACCTGGAGCGCAGACTTGGCGCTCTGGCTCTGCAAGCGGACTCCGGCGCAATTATGGAGCCACAGTCTCCATTTGTCTATGTGAGTGAAGAAGAGGACATTGCAGATGGCTCGGAACGCCAGGCGGTCTTTGATTGTATGCGACGTAAGAGTTTGGATGGCGCCACTGTCGACAATCCCGTGGGAGCTGTTGAGCCGTTCCGCCCCGGAGATGCTGGTCGCGCATACCGCAGCGCGGACGACACTGGGGTGAAATGTGTGGGCGCATGTCGGAATGCTCCCGCCAAGCATCTAGTAAGCGAATCTGCTGCCGGTGATCAACCCTGGGCAAAAGTCGTTGTTTCACCGATGCCGCATTTCCGAGTTCAGAGTGCGGACTCCAGCTGGCTACGTCTCTTCGGCTTCTCGCTCGGCGAGGTGCAGAACCGGTCGCTGCGGATTGCGACAGGGCCCAAGACGCGACTGCCCCATGTGAGTGAAATTCTTGATCGCGCCGGGTCTTCCCCAACTGCGCATGAGTGGATCACGCTGTATAAGAAGAACGGGGATGAACTGTCTCTTGTGATCCGAGCAAGGCTCGAGACCGATAGCGGTCACGTCGCACTGGAGATGAAGTCTCTCGACAGTGTGGCGCTCAAGTCAGAGGGAGAAAGCCTAAGCGTGCGAGCCGAGTTGGAAATATTGTCGAGGCCGCCGCATGATGTCATACGTGTCAATAGGCAGTGCGAACAGATGTTCGGGCTTGCGGAGGAGCGTTTCAAGGAAGGTGGCATGGCGCAGGTTTTTACAGCTCAAACGTCCCGTACGCGCTGGAAGAACCTGATCAAATCGGCTGCAGAGGGAGCTACCCGCTCGTGCCCAATGTCTCTTCGCGGCCCTCTGGGTGTGGAACTTGCTGTGGCGATGGAGATCTCGCCACAAGGGGCTGTCCCCCTTGTCGCAGGACTGCACCCAACATTGATCGTGCGCGTGTCGCTCTGCACGGACGCACGATCGCCTGGCTCTGCACACTCGCACGGGTCGTTGAGTTCTTCATCGGCCTCTCTGCCGCTGGCCGATGGCGAGTGCTGGGGTGACGGCTCCGCGGAATCGCTTTCGCGTGTTCCTTTCTCGTGCTCTTCTGCTGGTGGCTCTACTTCCGGTGACGTGCCAGGGCCGCCGCGCGCGCGATGCACCGGCCCTGTCGTAAGCGCAGTTGAGAACACAGGGCGTGCGCATTTGCGAGCTTTTGCGGCGGCGAGGAAAAAGAAGGAAGCGGAGACACAGTTCGCAGGAAACTGATGGTCCCGCTGTTGATGGTAAAGTCCTGTACGTCGATGGTCGCGGAGGACAACGGAAATGAAGCGACTTCGCGATGATTATAGGTTCCATATAACAGCCCCCGCACGCACCCATCGCCCTTTGCGCAGCCCTTCGCCTCTCACCACTGGATAATCCAGTGCACCTACCAACAACTGACCTACATCTCGCTAGTCATTCCATGCTGATCAGAAGTGCCTACTCACCGAAAGCCTTGGCGATTAGAGCAGCCTTTTCCGTCTGCGTGCGCAACCCCCGGCGGTTATCATTTTGCGTCAAATTCAGAGAGGGTCAAGTAGCCCGCGCTCAGAGCACCTTGACCGATCGCCTGGGCGGGTCTGTGCCTTGTGTCGTTCGTCTTCCGCCAAGATTCCCGCCTTGACCGTCGCTCCTTCTTCCAGTTCCCTCTTCTTCTGCCAGGGAGACCGTGTTTTAGTGTGCAGCGGTTGGTCAGCTGGCGTCGCCAGCATAACCTCGAGCGCCCCAATTACACGTCGCGGGGAGCCCTTTCGTGCAACATGCAACAGCACTTTCCGGGCGACACCTTGCGTTTCTTCGGACCAGTCTTCGAGCCATTGGCCGTCCCGGCAGCGGACCACAACGACCCTGCACCTGATCTCTGTGACGTGCTGGCAGCGCGCAACGCGGGCGAGAGCGGTGCGGGCGGAAGATTTGGAGGTAGGCCATTGGTGCCGTTGGTAGTTAGTGTGGCGGTCACCTGCCATCACACCAAGGCCTGAGGCACGGGACAGGTGAGGTACGACACAAATTCAGAGTACGGAACAGGAGCAAACCATTGACGCCTCTCTTGGACCCAGGCCACCCGACACAGTCTCCGGAACCTCTAGCTTCTCTGGCGACACATCTGCTGCTTCCCACGTCTGCAACATAAAGCTCTCTGCGCTGTCTTGAGCCGACTGGTTGTGGCCGCCTGAGATGTGTCGCGGCCCTGTGGACTTCCTTCGGATACCTGTATCCACGGGAATATAAGTGTGTGACAGAGAGTGCCGGACAATGCCCCGTATCGGGCTCGGGACGAACCTTGCATTCCAGCTACGCGAGAGACGCCGTCTTTGGTAAGCTGAGTACGAAGCGGCGGGGGGCGGTTTCCGGCCTCGAGGTCCAACACATTCTTGCCCAGAAGGGTTCCCTGCTGCCCCAAATTGCTGGGAGCCACGACGGCTGACGCTGCGAAGTTGATGCGCGAATGAGTCTTCGTCCGGAGAAGGGGGGGGGGGGGGGGGGGGGCAGAGTGGCTAGGCAAGAGGGGATGGGCGCACCTCGGGTTGCAATATAGGATTCCTTTTGGACCTCTTTCGCCGTGGTGAGCGTCGAAGTCCCTTCTTCAGTTGCTTGCTTGACAGAGTACAGGAAGATATCTTTCGACGAAACCGGTGCCTTGATGAGTATGCCTGCGTGCACTGCCTGCATTTTCTCCGTCTTTGTCATAGTTCTCCGGAAACGCCCAATCTTGAGCATGTCAAGGTCCCGGTCAGTCAGCCCCCCATAATTCTCCCGCGCGCGCTCGAGTGCGTGATACTGCTTTCCATACAGCTCTGACAGATTATCCTGCCCAGGTTTGGGCAGCGCACTGATCGGAATGTACCCTGCGTCTCCTATCTTGTACCCAAGTCCAATCCCAGACTCGTGCGCAATAACGTACCTCGTGCCGTTGCGTGGCCCGCCCAGTTCCCACTCGCACGAAGCCTTTCTAATGCGTCCGTCGTAAGCAGTGATGACCGACGACTCGCCCTCACCCTCGCCTTCCAGAAGAATAATAGGCAGACCCACGTAAAATCCATCCTCGGCGGAACATTGCTCACCAAAAATAATGAAGTCGGGTCCGCCATCCTCTGCAATACCCTCCTCACGCTCAACCTTGTCAACAGCAGAAAGATACCCGAGGTTCGATCCATGCGTATTGTCGGCGAGGGTCTTATTGATCCGCATGGCACGGCGTACCATGAGCCAGAAAACAAGCGTACAGAAAAGGAGCGCACCAATACCAGAGCCAACTGCGATACCGATGATATCGACAGTAGAAAGTGGCGGCGGCGGCGGCGGCGTCACCGCAGGGGGTCGCCCACAGATCCCTGGCGTCATTTCAGGTTCAATTGCCAGAACGGGAGGCCTGCTTCCCAACGCCTCTTCGTCCAGTGCTCCCGTCATGACAAGCGCGAAAGGCTGGCAAGGCGAGGTGTCGAGCCCGACCGAGAGACGCCAGGCCATCACAGAAACCACAACTCTTGATGCATTTGCTGCCTCCACGCGCACGCGCTCGACGTTGTTGAAGCGATCGCCACCTTGTTTGCCGTTGCCCCAGAGCAGCAAAGAAGCGCCGGGTTTTTCCTTACGCCCTGCGAGGGATGTGTTGGCGCCTAGGGCTAACGGCTCGAGTTCTGTGAGCTGTACAGAGAGGTCCAGGTCGTTGACGAGAACATCTGTTGCGCCGGGCGCCCCGACAGGGTCTGTATACACAAGTGCGACCACGAAAGGTTGCACCGTGCTAGCGCCTTCGATCGTGAACATAAATCTGAAGGTCTCGCCCGCGGCGATCGAGTGCTTTAGAGCTCCAGAGGAGTCCTCAAATGGGTACGGCACACCATCAGGCGAGTCACGTGTGATGCTGTGATCGAACGCGAGCGTGCGGATATCACGCCCCTGCGCCTGGTCGCGCCACTCGCAACTTTCACGCGTGGCCTTGTCGTCAGCACAGATGTCGAACGAGTAGTACAACCCAGGAAACTCCGCCCAAGGCCGAGCGCTTGGGCAGGAGGCGTCGACCAAGCAGAACGATTTGCAACAACTCGCGTCGAAGTCACGGACTTGCAGTTCGTCTCCTGGATGCGGCCTCGCCCGAGGGGCGGCCGAGAAGAGGCGGTCACAGCGTTGTTTCGAGTTTGGCATTGCCATCCATGGCGCACATGTCGTGCCAAAATCCTCTCCAAAGCGTGCGCGTCCAGCTGCATCAGCGATAAGCTGTGTGTTATTGCCCGAACAGGAACACGCTGTGGAGGCAGGGGTGATTTCGATGTCATTTGCTTTGGGGCGCGTGATCTTGAGCACGTTGCGAAGATGAACAAGTCCAAAGCCGGTGAATCTGTTTGGCATCGAGAGGGAAGACACATCAACGGCGCCGCCCGTGCTCAAGGTAACGGCGTCAAGGGGGTCGCCAGAAGCGATGAGGATAGCTTTGATCAGCGCGGCAGACGCAGGATGCGGGGCTGAAAACTGACTGATCCCCGAGGGATAGTAACCCTCGGAGAAGTACTGGCGAGTCACAGCGCCGAGAGCCGCAACCTTGGCAGCTGCAACTGAAGATCCGGACAGCGCCGCGAGGCACGCTTGGTCCGCAGAACCGCCAGCGTCGGTACAGCAGCGGCAGCCGCGTGTCCCGCGTGAGGAGACTCCTGAGGTGTCTCCGTCAGAGCGCCCAGCAATTATGTTGAGGCCAGGCGCCACAACCTCGGGTTTGAAGCGTGCGAAGCGAAGCCCTTCTGAGATCTGATACGCACTTCGGCCCTTGCTGTCGCTCGGCGCCTGCTGCGACACGCCCAAGCCACGAGCCGTAGTGTGCAAAGTTGTCGGAGAATAATATGCACCGTCCCAAGCATATTTATCTGAGCAACAGCCAGGTAGCGCGTGTGGCGAGGTGAAATTCACATGCGCGCATGTGTCGCTCTGGTCAACGTACACGGGACAGTCTTCCGGGCGGCATTGCCGGCGGAGCATCCGTGCACCGGCCTGCAGATCATCATGCCAGCCTTGCGAGGCACCGACTGTGATACAGTTTTTGCAGGTCCCCGGCGAAGCGACCGAGTTCAGAGCGTCGCCATCACCTGCAGGAAACACTACAAACATATCTTGGTGCGTTGCGACGAAGGAGTCAACCTCCCATGCCGACGTTGTGTAGCGGTTGCAGATACTGGGATTTTCACGAAGAGCCGGGTCCCGAGCAACCGCGGCTGCTGACTCGAATGCCTGTTCTTGTTTCCGCCACCACATCGTGTCCTCGCATGTCCATGGGTTCAATGACACACGAGCGCCCGCCTCGTCATACAGGCGCTTGAGAAGGCCGTCGCGCAGGTCTTCTGGTGGCGTCAGATACGGCGAGCCAGACAAGCTGATGTCGATGAACGCAAGCTGCGCGCCAGATGCCAGTCCATCTTGTACCGATGCTTCAGCCGACCCGAGACCGAATGCACGACCCAACGCGCTGCTTACAATGTGCGTACCATGGCCACCACGGGAGAGGGTCGCGCGCCGTCCGCTACCAGCGCCCTTTGACGGCTGCACTACGCGCTCGCCCAATCGCGCTGTTGGTGGCTCAACCACCAGGCTGAGGTCGAAGAAACGTTCAAACATATCACACGCCGGGCCGGTGAAACCGACCTTACAGCCACATGAAGGGCCAAACGGCTCACAAGGAAAGATGCCACGAGAGGCTGTCGAGGCCTCCACGTTCCAATTCTCGAAGCTGTACGCTGAACCGTCGTCACGAACCAGCTGCAGCTCGATGCGCAGGAGCAGCTGATGTGTGGAGACCGAGCGTCCAAGATGCGCATCAGGTGTGAGAGAAAGCCCTGCGAGTACGTCGTCGATAGCTGTGTCGTTGGTGACAAACTCGAAACGAGTCTCACCGATCTCAACTATCGTCAAATTCTGCCCTGCATACAGGAAAGACCCGTCCGGAATTACAGATGACCCTGCGGCAGGAGCATCTGCAATCGCCTGTGATAGATTTGTGCTGATTGCCAGAGTGCCGCCACCCTCGTCGCCGTGCGAAGCCATCCGCACACTGCCATGAAGCATAGCGTTTGGTTGCGCTAGCAGTCGCACACGAACACGCATCACCCTCCCTCGCTGCAGCGAGTCGAAGGTAAGCGAATTTGGAGAAAACACGTATGGTTCTCCGGCCATGACGCGCAACTGATGCGTACCGACGCGATACGTTTCAAGGCGCCCTGCGCACTTGTTTTCAAAGTTGCAACGGTAGCCCTCGCAATGCACTTCGGGACCAGTTGGACTAGGACAGGCTGCGTTTGCTGCACTCAAGCCGCCAAACTCAAAGAGCTTCGTAACCGTCCCGCCAGGAAAGTCCACATTGAAGCGTATCTGTGCGAGCATCTCATTTCGGTCGATACAATGGTCCTTTGAGCACAAAGGCGGGAGGCAACTCCCGCCGCAGTGCATGCACAAGTCCAGCTGTCGCCCCGAAGTCTCTGTGTTATCGCAATAGGTCTTACCGATGATGCTACAGTGGTCGTCCGGCATGTGGCTGGCAACATGCGATGTCTGCGACAGGGGCGCTGAGTGAGTGTCCTCAATTGGCTCCAGAGCGCCATCGCGCTTGTCGCTGCAATCCACGTCCCTGGTGTAGAGTTGCATCACGGCATTGACTGTCACCTGTCTCCCAAAGAACACCCAGGGTGTCACTAGAGGGTGGAAGCCGTACCCACAAATTTCGACATGAAATGCAAAGAGCTGCTGAGAGCTAAAACATCGAAATTTTGGGGTGGGGGTGCGCCTTTTCTGTGCCATTGTTGAGAGCGACAAGGCGCCAGCCGTCTGCACTGCGCGGCAGGATTGGGGCCTCGTCATTGAGGCTGAACCTCGATGGCCCGATACGCACTTGTGACTTGCTGGCATTTGCGAAGGAAAGCTGATTGAGGCAATGGCCACCGGGGAGCCAGTAATCCCATTCACGGCGCTGCGCAGGACTCGAGTTGAGGTAATCGTCGCTGGAAAGAATGCAGACGGCGACTGGTGCGCGAGAGAGGGTGCTGCCCTCCGCAAGGATCACATCAATACTTGCACGCATCGAAAAGTCCACCATTCGGGCCTCGAAGCTGTCAAGCCGCCAGTCGCCTTCTGTCGGCTGCAGGTGAAGAACAAGTTCTGCGAGTGGTTCAACCTCCGCTGGCATGAGCATGTTCGACGAGATGCCTGGGTAATCACGCGAGTCCAAGCGTAGACGCGCACACATGCCGCAGGGTTCGCATCCCTGCATGACGAAATACGAGTTGACCACACGACGCGATTTATCATGGTAGTCGAACGCCGGTACGCGTGTGTACTCCTTCCACCAAGCCATGGTCGTATTGTAAGTGTAAACTGGTGCCATTGAATTTCGGAGATTCTGCAGAATGCTCGCCTGCTCAATCGGGTTGATGAGCTCCAGCGCCGCGGCGGCATCCTGCTGAGACTGCACATAACCAGCGGGGTCTCGCAGCAGCTCTCCTTTGGGCTTCGGAAGGTAGTCGCTTGCGAAGCACTTGGCGATCGAGTCCTCAAAGCGGCGCGCGTCCCACTCAAGCTCGCACGTATTCCATACAATTGTTTCGTCGCCCCAATCAAAAGAAACATACTGACACATGTCCACCAGAACCCCGTCCGGGTCACGCACCGGACGCGGCTTCGGCCACTTGCCGCCGCCTCGGGTGATGTTGCACATGTTTGCCATCATGACCTCATCCATCGCAGGCAACCGATCACCCTTGCGCGAGATAGCCGAATTGGGAGTGAGAGCAAGTGCCTGAAACTCTCGGATGGGAGGAACTGGGCCTTGCCATTTTTCCAATTGATTGATTGTGGCCGGAGACCCAACCGTGAAGAAACAAAAACACTTCTCAAACATCAGGTTTTGTAGCCGCCGCCACTTATTCCGCATGTCTTTCGTGTCAAAAATCTCGTTGGTGCGGTCCTTGTTGGAATACGTGTACGGGCTTGACGGTATCATGTACTCGGTACCATTTACGTACGCCATCGTCCCGCCACAGCCGTCACAAAGCTTTGGGCCCATCGCGACCTGTTGTTGAAGTAGGTAAGGTCGCACCTCTCTCCAGGCCTCGAGCAGCAGCCCAGTAGTAGTTTTGTTGCGCATGTCGAATCGAAGTCCGCTTGCGAGGCGAACGGCGCGGTCCGGAAACAGTAGATCCAGTGGTGCTTTCAAGGTTGACGCGCCTGCGGTGCGACCTGAGTCGAGGAGCGGACGATCTTCTCGAGCCTCGAGTTGCATTGTGATAAAAGCCTCAAAGTCTGGATTGGCGAGAAGGCCCGCGTAGATAGAAGCTGGGCAGTCGTTTAGGCCAGCCACTGAGACATCCAATGGATCGAAGCAAGGAAATGGAAACGGCTCCTGCCACAGCATGCAGTGGTCGAAGTCGAGCCCCGTGTCTGAAACTGCCATCACTACACCCGAACCGTTGAGCCCCACGTCCGGCTCGTTGAGCAGGTTGGTCGTGTAACCTCGAACTTCTTCTGAGAGCCCCGAAACGACAATTTTGTTGGACGCAAAGTTGCGGCTGGCGAGTAGAACCTTCTCTTCAACCCACACAGTCTCAGGTTGCGACCCAATTAAAATTGCCGCGTTTACAACGTCGCGCGCTGTTACCTGCAGCGCAAGCTTGTCTTCCGAAACCGCTTTCGCCTTCACTGTCCCAAGAAGAGACACTTGTAGTAGCGAAGCATATTCCTCAGCGAGAAAAGCTGCGCTAGCTCCCGCTCGCTGCTCCGCTGGCATCAGCGCAACGTAAAGTTCGATCTGCGAGTGTGCAAAGCCCGACGCGTTGAACGACCAGAGCTCCCTTGGCATTTTATACTGCGCAGGCCGTTCCCCGACCCAAACGACGTGTCGGGCACGTGCGAATGAGACAGCCATCCCGCAATCTCCAGTGACAAGAAAGGCGTTGTTTGGTAGGTAGCTCCCCAGTCGCGCGCCGGCGTCGAACTCCAGCTCCTCCCGTTGTCTGGCCGTCAATTGTGGAACAGTTTGGACCCAAAATTGCCGCCGTCGTGTTGGGTTTGGCGCGCATGGACGAATCAAGCCCCACCACCTCGCTCTTCTTTGTATCCCCGGCTTTCCTCTTGTGTCGAAACTCCCCGCCGCCGATAAAATCAGGCGCTCGCGCCCCGCTTCTGAGTGCGTGTGCGCCAACCCTCGCCCACTCATCGACACAAGAGCAACTGACACTATCGAAACGACGGCTATCGCGAGGGACATGCGGTGACCCCATGTACCGGGGCGCCGCCTAGCATGTTCCTCGGCTCCGCAGCCGCACGAAACATCCCTCATCATCTTCTCCAGGAAATACCCAACCATTCTCTCCGCTGAGGTGTCGTGAAACCAAATCAGTGCATGCTCCCGGAGCTCATATCGTTGCAATGCGAGAGAACCGCATCGCGCGCCTGGTGCTCACGAAACAATCGCCAATTCACACCACCATGTTCTGGTGCCTCTCCGGCTCACACAAATCAAAATGGTTCAAGACTCTCAGTCAGGTTTTGCGAAGACCAGTGGTACGATATCAGCCAACTTGTGTCCACATTCATTTGGGAGAATCCCAAGAATCGCAAATTACGGGAGTGATTCACTCCGAGTGAAGCGTCACGAAGTGGGGTTGAGGTTGGTCGCTGGGGCATCGAGGTGCCCCAGTTACGATGCCGGGCATCAGGCTGGTTCTCGGCCTACTGGTCATGCTAGGCGCCAGTGCAGACACCGGGAACCGTCTGGGTGAACCAAGGGGTGTTCCCGGGCGTTGGCAGCGGCTGCATACTCGCCGCCCGAGGCTTGGCTCAGGAAGCTGGGAGAAGTCGTACGGTCCGCTGCCGCCGCCGAGAGAAGCATATCCGGGCCTACGGCGTATAGAATCTGACAGCGCTGGTTCACGCGTCGCAAGTGCAGAGGCGGAACCTGCGGTGCATCCGCGCGTGCCCGGCGCCGGGCTCGGATCGGACGAGTGGGAGCAGAAATTTGGGCCGGTCAAGCAGGCCGAGTGGGTCCATCAAGCTTCGCATGACGGCGATGACGATGAAGCGTCCCGAAGCGATGGTTCGTGGGGCAGTGGGTATGGAATCCATATCCGTCGGGGGGTGCGGGTGCAGGAGGCACCACGCGATGTGCATCACAGATATTTAGAGCGGCAATCAGCTGCACGTCACAAGCTCGTGGCACTGCGTCACGAATATCCAGGAGAGAGGCTATCATCGCCGCCCTACTCGACTTCGGGACATGCCCTGGGACTGGCACGGGGTAGTGTTGGAGCTGGAGAGAGCTGGGAGATACCCGAGCTCACTCGCGTTATCGAGGCTGATGGTGGGCTGCCGGTGGCAATCAGTCCGAATGCAGTGGGGGGGGGTTACAGCCCGATCCCGTTTTCCGCGACGAAGACCCGAAATATGATACGAGACTTGATGCCGAACGCCCGGGCGCCGCGTCACAACCTGGCTGGGAACGACGAGGGACGGGAAGAATCGTGGGATGAGGAGGGTCCAGCAGAGGAGTTCGAGGAGGACATTAAGAACGCCTTTGACCTCAACAATATCACGCTCGCGGAAATACCGATCCACATGTGGGCGTGGTGGTTCGCAGTGGCGTTTGTGGTGCTCACAGTCGCCATCTCTTCGAACCTTATTCTTCAACACTTGAATCACTACGACCGACCAGAGGTGCAAAAATACATCGTGCGTATTCTGTTCATGGCGCCACTTTACGGAATTGATGCGCTTTTGTCACTCACGTTCGACAACGCAGCGCCAATTCTGAACGTGTTCCGTGACTGTTACGAGGCGTTCACGCTGTATAATTTCGTGAAGATGCTATACGTGTGGCTGGGGGGGGAGCGAGCTGTAATCCAGCGTATGTCGGATAAAAAGCAGATGCCGCTGCTTTTCCCGCTGAATTGGATGGAGCCGTGGGAGATGGGTGACGAGATGTTCTACAATTGCAAGTTTGGAGTGCTTCAGTATGTCATCGTGATCCCGATCTGCGCGATCGTGACATTTGTTACAGTCGCAGCGGGTGCTTATGAGGGCAGGGAATGGTATACAATGGACCTGTGGATCAACATGGTTTCACTTTTGTCGTCCACCTGGGCTATATATTGTCTCATCACTTTCTATCTGGCCATGCAAGAAGAGCTTGAGGCATCAGTGTCAAACGCACTTGGCAAATTCCTCTGCGTCAAGCTTGTGGTCTTCTTCTGTTTCTGGCAAATGATAGCCCTGCAGGTCATTTTGATGATTGGGTACGTTCCAGAAACTGCACAATATTCGCAGAATCGTTTCGTCGAGGCGATTGAGCTCTGGCTCATTTGCTTCGAGATGTTTGTCATCTCCATCTTCTTCTACTACGCTTTCCCTGTCGAAGAGATCAAGGAAATGCGGCAATTCAAAGAGACAAGCAGCGACGGCAAGGGTTATGGTGCCACTACTGATTCGAAGGTGGCCCTTGGAGTACGTGGCGGAGAAAATCCCGGGGTAACGCAGGTTTGACTAGACGGGGGAGGTTCTCCAAAGTGTAAGTGAGTTTGTGTTGAGTGAACGCCGGCCCTCAGCCGTGTCAAATGTGAAGGGCACAAACTCTCACTTTGAATCCGAAACATCGCAGCCGTCTGGTCATCCCACTTTTCGCTGTATTACCATGACAAAGCAGTGCGGACTTGTCTACATGTCTATTCGTCACGTGGCTCGATCAGCTCTGAGACGGAAAGCTTAAAGATCTCACAATTGCTTTGCTCGATGATCCAGACGCATGGCACTCCATTCTCATCCTCGGTGACAATCAAGGAAGAGACTTCTGGGCCTGGCAAAAAGCATTCGCCCATTTTGTCCCCCTCGCTGCTGATGACCATCACCTTGCCTCGCGCGACGCCCTCGCTGCCTTTCTCTTCTCCGGTCGTCGCGAAGTCGTAGCGTCCAACGAAAAGATTACCAGCAGCATCAACAGCAAGAGAGGTGGGCCCGAACCCACCCGAAAATTGATAGAAGACGCTGCAGAGGAAGACCCCCGTCTTGCCTTTGATAAAGCGTAGAATGCGGTTCGCCATCGTCTCCGCGACGTAAACCGTACATCCGTCCTTGCTTGCAGCGATACCCGCGGGATGTGCAAGGCACTCAAGGGCAAGGGGCTTGAGAAGTTGGTCCTCCGTTGAAACACAGAAAACAGATCCCTTTGGACTACCCAACGATGTTTCGCCCATCGGCCCACTATCCGTGAAGAAGAGCGTCCCGTTGCTGTCGAAACAGAGTGAGTTGGGGCCAAGAAGTGGCTTGCCCTCGTAGTCGCTCACCAGCACCGCGAAGTCACCGTCCTGCACGTCGCCCTCGGAAGGCGGCTGCGAAAGGATGGACTTGTGTGCGAAGTCTGCCACGAAGAGCGCACCGGAAGAGTCGAAGGCGAGGCTGACAGGCGAGCCTGACGGGTACCCAGTGGTCACAATCCTGCCCTTGTCAAGGCGCGGCTGCGCAGTTGGAGACGGGTTGAGCTCAAGAACCTGCGGACAGACAAGGAAAGGTCCTGAGGGTCTGCGGCGAATTGGATGGAGTAGATGACACTGTCCACATGTGCCGCGCGTGATGGGAGCACCCCACTGGAAATTTGGGGGCTAACCGCGTTTGAGTCGGACGTCACAACGTAAATTTGCTCGGAATCGCCCTCCTCAACCTTCGGCCGCACAGCAAGTCCAGATATCCTGTGTTGGGCCTTGAGCTGCCACCCAAGACCCCCAAATCGTCAGGTTTGCGCGGGCTCCGCTGGTCGGGCAGGAGGCAAGGGTCTGGGCGCGAAAGATCACATTAGGGTCCCTGCAAATGGGCTCCCACGGACCGAATCCACCGGACATGTTGCTCGCCCGCTTGGCGTCGGTCCCAACCAACGGAAGCGATTGGAGCAAATGTCGAATGGCTCCAATCCAATAAGTGGTCAGAGCCACAAACTTCTGCTGGCTTGCAGGACTGCGGGCGCCTCGAGAAGGTGCGAAGAAACCAAGAACGAAGCGATACTAGGGCTGTACTTACAACCACCACGCATAGGTTCTCTACGCCCGCGAAGCTGCCGGCGTTCGCTGGGCGGGGAAAGGCCCACTTTTGAGGGCTGCGCCTGGTCACTACATATCTGAGGTTACGCCACGCGAGGGCGCCATCGCATCCGAAACACACAGGTATAAGGCGCTGTGCAATCCGCGATGAGCTATGTGCGGGCCGGCCATTCCCAGCTCTTTGTGGCAATTGGGCCGAGGTCAGGAGTGTCTGTGGCGACGAATTTGTTATTACAACGTGCGAGGCCTCCACGCATATCGTCGACGTCTGCGAGCAGCTTTCTGCAGATCCTGTCAGGGAACAGGCGGTGCACACTTACTACTGTGCCAAGCATGACGCTGTCAACACAGACCTTCCAGGGCTGGTACACCGCTGGTATCCTTGTTGCCGGGCCTGGACGCATGGCAAGGGAAGCTGCGTCAGCAAGGCTGATGAGTAGCAAGGTAGGGAAGACGGCGACCGAGATGGGCTCTTCTGACACAGACGTAGCTGAGGGCTCCTTGGGCGCAGAACCTGGGATGATTACGGACGCGGCGACAGCAACTGGTAGCGGAGGGATCTCAGCAATGCTCGGCATCGAAGGCCTGCTCGGGAAGTCGGCAGATTACCCGAACATCGTGTGTGCACAGGATCTGCTTGGCGCAGTACATGTAATGACAGGACTGCCATGGTGGGCGTGCATAGCGAGTGTGACTATCGCGGGGCGTCTTCTCATATTCCCGCTGGTGCTCGCGCAGCAGCGCGCTGCCGCCCGTCTCACGGCTGCGATGCCAGAGATCACGCAGGTCGAAAACGAGTTCCAGGTGTGTACTACAACAACATTGACCCTCTGCGCATTCGGGCCGTTTTGTCCGTGCAATCACGCGTGGCCTTACGCTGTCATTTACACGTAGTGCCTTGCAGGCAGCGTCAACTCTCTACAAGGATCCAGGTGCCGCGCGGCGCCGAAAAAGCAAGCTCGCGTCAATTTATGCAGAGCACCAGTGCCACCCTGTGCGTCTCTTTTCAACAATGATTGTAACGGTACGATCCCGTCCTCGCGTCTGCCCTCAGCCTCGTTGCTGCTTCTTGGCAATTGGGAACGCATGAAAAGCTGACGGGGGCCGCTGGCGTGAATGGCAGGCGCCACTTTTTGTCTCGCTATTCTTCGCGGTCAAAGACCTCTCTGACAAATTTCCAGCATTTGCGGAAGTTCCGTGGCTCTGGTGCCCAAGCTTGGCAGCGCCCGATCCATGGCTTCTACTTCCAAGCGCGGCAGGTGCCTCGCTGCTAGCAGTGCTTGAGGTCGGTCTTGAGACACGCAAGGCGTCGACAGACCCAACGTCTCTGCGTTTGCAGCGTGGCATCCAGCGAATCTGTTGTTTTTCGATGGTACCACTCCTCGTCGGTCTTAAGTACCCCGCGGCCGTGTTCCTCTACTGGATCACCAACAATCTCGTCTCTGGCGTCCAGGTCCCCCCCGACTCAGAGCACCGCCGAGGGCGTTTGTCCTTGCTGGATGAGCCATGACCTTGCATCCATCGGTTTGGCATGACAGGTTTACTTGCTTGCCCACCCTACCGTCCGGAACACGTTTCGACTTCCTCCACTGCCCACTGGCATGCCCCAGCTGCAACCTGGAACACCCCAACCCAAGAATCCGCTCATCGCCTTTGCCGAAGGCATCAATTCGTTGGGCGACAAGAACCGTCCCCGGAGCAACTGAGATGAGGCAGCATTCAATTGCTGTGCGTGGTTAAGTCGAGGTTGAAGTGGATCAGGTCTGGAACGGGGCAAGCTCTACTAAAGCCCGCGTGCGCACGCTCTTCCGGGTTTGATCATATGAAAATTTAGGTTCTGTACTTGGGAACCTAGCTTTGACCAACCCACAACGCCAATCGTATCCCCAGCATCACTCGTGTACAATTCAGAATGAGGCCTCAGCCGACCTTCAAATTGACAACGACTCTTCCGTATTCTATCTGTCTTGCGAGAACATAGGCTGCACACAACGCAAGACCCGAGGTCAGCAAACTCCGCTTCTTTCCCGAGATCAGGATTCAACAATGTAGTCCGGTTTCTCCAGACAAAGGAGTCGCAGAGAAGGGGAATAAACCTTGTGTTCTACCACCCCCTTCTTTGGCCTCTCTGGAACGGTGCCCCCAAGTCCTGGCTTCAGCGCAGCTACATCTGCAACCTCCTCGCTGTGGCGTACCATATGGCTGCGGGTGTGCAGATCGCGACGGAATTCACGTACGAAGCGTGCCGCGAAGAACATGCACGGAACGATCGTGGCGGCGCCACACACAATACCAATAATTGTCGACATTCGATTGATGTAGGTCGGCTGTGGTGTGTTGTTGATCCCGACAATGATGACCGTAGCGGTCTGTGTCCCGTTGGTATTTGCGGTAGCTACCATTGATGCGTTCACCACGTCAGAAATCCGTACTTGGAAGACCTCAGAGAGCTCCATAATGCTGTCATCCGTAATCGGAACCACAATAAACTTGGTTCCAGCGTCACCAGCCTCCCACCGTAACTGTCCGCGCTTCGAAAAGAAGTCCTGGCCCAGACCAAGCGCAGGCCCATACTCTCGGCGTGTCTCGTTCACGATCTCTACCCAATTTTCAGTCAGCTCCACAGTTGCATAATCCACAGTGACACCCAGGTCGCTGCCCCCTGTCCGCGTTACACCAAGGTTCGCATATGCCCAGATTCCCTCTTTGACCCTCAGACGCACGTGTTTTGAGTCGAATTGAAGCACCCCCGGAAACTGGATCTTGTAACATTCGGGCTCCCCACCTGCAAAATTCTTAATCGGATCGACCTTTGTGTCCACACAAAGATTCATAAGATTGATCATTCGAAACTCAGGATCGCCCGTCGCAGCCGAAGCACGCTTCGCCAGAGCCTCAAGTGCTTTTTTCGAGTGATCCACATCTGTGCCCCCCTGATTGTCGGATACTAGGTAGATTATCAGTGAAAATTGTGAGCACGGAACATCCGGGTTCTCTGGCACGCAGAGAGCTGCCTCCGACTTTTCGAACGCTCGCACGGCGAACGTGGTGCCGAGCTTATCTTGCTGGATCTTGTTTCCACTAGCGAAAGACAAAAGCTGTAGCCGCGCAGGGTCTGTCATGCCAATCAGCGGCGCCAGCTCCGTGAAGAATCCCTGGGTGTCAAAATCCGTGTTTTTGTAGTCCACCTGCATTCCGACTTGCGGCGACGACGTACGGCGCTCGAAAACCGCTCCCCCTTTGTCAGGCCCACGCTCGGCAAGCTTCGTCCACAAGCACTTGCCAGCAACGCACCGCATGCGCCTGTCGCACTTGCCGTTAGTGATCCACTCGTGTACTTCGGTCGTGGTTCCTGGCACCTGATACGAGTTGATGAACCCCAGGCTCCACACCAGCTGTTTGCACGTCTCGCGAATCGAGATGCGAGGTACTTCCGCGCACGGTCCAACCTGGTCGATACACGACGTCACCGACAGCGGGTTCGCCGGCGTGAAGCCCGCAGGGTCAACTGATTTCTCGATGCCGACGAGAATCGACGTGTTTCTCATGTCGGTCGCGCGGTCGCACACGCCCGTCCGTGTTTCAGTGCCCGGTGTAAGAAATTCTGGAATCTCCACCCTGTACACACCCCGCGAGGACTGCTGAATTGTGAATTGGCACTGGGTGCGGTCCGCAATATCGTGCGGGCACACCGGGCAGCAGCCCCCACTGGCAGTAGCTTGTCCTGCCTCGAGGATGTGGGTCTCGCCGGGGATACGCTCGCCCAGTGGAACGTAGATCCCTCCATAGACGTCCTCATCAGCAAGTTCCCAAGTACCCTCGTACTCGACAAAATCATCCAGCTGACTTGGTGGCGTTGCACCGTCGTAGTTACGAGCTTCGGGGCGAATACCCAACGAAACCGTTTGCTTAGCAAAGTCGGATCCTGGCTCTGGACAAGGAACTGAAGGATTGTTGCTCAAGCACGAGACGCGCGGAAGGCGGCACGTCATCATTGTGTCACTCAGCCGGCGCGACTCACAGCACTCGCGCGCATCTCCACCTGGGCCACTATGATGCAGCACGATGGATCCATTACGCAGGTTGCTGACCCCATCTGATGATGGGAACTCGCGCCCAATCACCGTGATGGTGGTACCACCCTCCTCTGGCCCAAACGGCGGGTACGTCGACAGGATCGTTGCTGTGCGGTCCCGAAACCACTCGTGCGGGCGCCAGGGCACGGGTGATGTGAGGATGAAGTAGTAGATCGATCGGTCAGAAATAGTTCCTTGTTCAGTGATCTCAATCGGGGTTGTCGGCGAAGAGCTGACAGTATCAGTCCACTTACTCTGATCAGCCCAGCCATCAACTCCGGTGACCTGGTGGAATTAGACAGGCTCAGCAACACGCCAGGAGCCCCCGACTCATGTCATCCACACTAATGCGTAGCAAGACCGTTCCGAGCGCAGGACATGGGGGAGAGAATGAGGAAAACTTTGGCGCACCTTGTAGGGATATCCAATCGTCACGCGCAGCTTCCAATCGAAACCAGAAGGGTCCAGGTCGTTAGGTACCACCGTTGGAGGAACCAGATCAAAGATCCCTTCAAACGTTTTTCCAATCAGGTTTGCATGGCATGGTGTTCCTGGATTGCATCGCTGCTTCATCGAAACAGCCTCCTGCATGGAGCACCCAATACGGTCTGACAGTGTCGCTTCGATGGTGAAAACAACCCTCCCCGTCGTCAGGTTGAACAGCGCAGACGTGGTGTGGTTGCGCTCGTATGCACAACCTGATTTCGGCATGCCAAAATAACCAGCCGAATTGGGCGAAGAGATCGCGATGTCGCCAAATAAGTGAAGAGTGAAGTTGTAGCGCTTCCCATCTGTTAGCTCAGCATCCTCAGGCGGCTCATTGATCAGCTCCAACTCCACCATGTCTACTGGGCATCGCGAAGGGCGCCCTGGCTGCGGCAGGCAATCTGTGTACGTAAACTCTCCGGGATAGAAGGTGTAACTTGCACCCCGTTCGGTTGCACGGTCGTCCAACGCGGAGCCTGACCAGTCACGTGCTAGAATCTGCAGGATCTCTGTCGAGTTCTTGCCCGGTGGAAGCAATTTTGCACCGACTGACCTCGATGCTGCGCCTAAAAGCGCAAGACACAGCCCGAGCGCAAGCCAAGTTCCGCGAAACATCACGCTCCCGCGGCAGCTCGCCGCTAGCACCTTTGAAGTCGGCTTAGGCAGACACCACGACACAGTCCAGAGGGCAAAGCATTCCTGCACGGAGCTGTGTCACTGAACCACCGTATGTGTTGGAGAACGTGTGCCAGCTCGCCAACCCGGACCGTTGCGTGGCGCTGTCCACGTTCCGACGCCACTTCGCCCTTGTCGAGCGAGGAAAGTCGAAAAGTTGCCTGAACAAAAGTGCATGTGTTCACATTTGGCTTCACTCAACATGGCAACACGGATTTTCGTCGTAGAGCACGCTGATCCCAGAGCGTGGGATGGCACAGGCTAGGCGAGCTCTTACACTTCTGGCTTCGCTGCGTCCGGCCCCAGTGGCAGTGAGGCGAGTCGCAGCGATCAGTGTCGTGCGGCGTGGCTCTCCAGCGGTTCCACGAGCACCCCATCATCGCGCGTTCAGTGATGCAGCAGGGGGCGGGGCGCGGGACGGAGGTGTCGAGCCTACCATTGAGCAGATCGAGATTGACCCAAACATGGCTGGGTCCGTCATCGGGAGCAAGGGCGTTGTCGCCCAGCGCATCTCGAGGGAAAGCGGCGCATACGTGCAAGTGGAGACCGGCGGAGGAAAAGCTGTCGTGAAGATTTCTGGAACGGACGAGGCGCGTGGTAAGGCCAAGTTGCTGATCGACGAGATCGTCAACAAGGCAGGGGCCACCGCTGAGCAGATCGAGATCGACCCAAACATGGCTGGATTCGTCATCGGGAGCAAGGGCGTTGTCGTCCAGCGCATCTCGAGGGAAAGCGGCGCATACGTGCAAGTGGAGACCGGCGGAGGAAAAGCTGTCGTGAAGATTTCTGGAACGGACGAGGCGCGTGGTAAGGCCAAGTTGCTGATCGACGAGATCGTCAACAAGGCAGGGGCCACCGCTGAGCAGATCGAGATCGACCCAAACATGGCTGGATTCGTCATCGGGAGCAAGGGCGTTGTCGTCCAGCGCATCTCAAGCGAAAGCGGTGCTAACGTGCAGGTGGACTCATCCATGGGCAAGGCCACGGTTTCTTTGCGGGGTTCTAGTGAACAAATTAGTCACGCCAAGTCACTCGTCGAGAAAGTCATTGCGGACGCGATATCAAACATGCCACTGCGCGAAAGTGTCAAGGTCACGCGCGCTCAGGCTGGAATGCTTATCGGCAAGGGCGGTGCAAGGGTCAAACAGCTTGAACAAGAAAGTGGCTGCACCATCCGATTTCCGCCGCAATCTGAATCCGAAGATGAAGATGCTTTGCGAGAGATGCAGCTGACAGGACCTGAAGAGGCTGTGAAGAAGGCACGGGCCCTCGTGGAAGAGCTGCTCGCTGCTGACGCGCGCGCCGAGCCGCCGCAGCGCAGCGAGCCGGGAACTGGGCGCTCGCGCCCACGCGGTGAACGAGAAGAGATCATGGTTCCCACCTCAGCGGTATCAGCGCTGATTGGTAAAGGTGGCAGCAACATCCGCAAGTTGACCGAGGACTCAGGCGCTCAAGTCATGGTGCAACAGGTGGATCGGTATTCGGAGGAGCCACGCCCACCGGAGACACGAGTCGTGATACAAGGAGACGCCGAATCCCGTGATCTTGCTAAGGCTCTGATTGACAATATCGTTTCGAATTCTGAGGCTGGCAAATGGTGGGGGGAGGGGGAATCGAGGGAGGAGGGGGGCGACGAGTTGGCAGAGGATGCAATGAGCCGTGCATGGCCGCAGGCGGATGATAAGAAGCGACCGCCCCGCAACGTTGGCGGCAGGCGGCAGCAGCGAGGCAGCGGGGAGATGCGAGGGAGACGCAGGGACGACAGTGACTTTGGGCGAGGGGGGCGGGGAGGAATCATGGATGATCAGGACGGTGAGGAATCGGAAATGTTCGTGTCCGACTTGCACTTGTGTGCACGTATTGAGCCGCTTATCGATGAACCCGCTTTCGTCGACGTCGACAAAATCGTTGCGAAGCTCAATTCGGAAGGGCTTGAGGTGTCTGAGGAGACCCAAGTGACTGCGCGTGAGTTCGCCGACGTTCTCGCACTCAATGGGCAGATGGCGCTGGGAGCCAAGAAGATGTTTTTGCAGAAGTACATGCGCGCGATGACCAAGAAGCTTCATGACGTGCACCTGGAAGAGCAGGAAGAATGAAGACCCCGGCTGCACGGGCTACACTGGCACCATTGGAAAGCGCAGCATGCTTTGGTCGGAAATTCAGTGCGCTCATCCGAGACGGTTGTGCTGTATAATGGACGCGTGCAGATAGTTGAGGGTCACACTTTTCAATGAACAAGATAGCCTCTTTGTCTTGCATAGCACCAACTTCAAGGGTAGGCAAACCAAGGCAAGTCCATGGATGCTGCCAGCTTATTCTTTGCGCCGCCCTCGGTGCCCGAGATCATGAGCTCGAAACTGGTCAACAGACAAGAATCAGACGGTGAGTTGCCGGGGGATGCGCGCTAATCGTGCGGGGGATGGGAAGAATCAAATTAAGCCACTGTCCGCATTTTCACATCTCTGAACGCGGTACTCTTGAGGAGGGGCAAACGCGAGACGGCCAAAATTTGACGAAAAGGTTGCGAGTAGTGCGTCGGCACGCGATAGGAGGAAAACACCACGCACCGCCTCGAGTGTGTAGCTGCGGCGCGGGGCTTCCGCGTGACTTGAGCGCGTTGGCGGGGTAGGATAAGGGGAAGTGCAAGGGGCTCGCGGAGAACCGGGTCACGTTGATGCGCAGATTGTTCTGCAAGTTGGCGTTGGTGATGTCCGTTCCTCGGATTTCGTCAGGCTCAAAAACGAGGCGCAACTGCGAGCCCGCCCGGCGCAAGGCGCCTGTAAGCTCACTGATCACTGCCGGCGAGTCTGTCGAGACGAAGACCGTCTCCGCCTCCACCGCAAGTGCCATTGGAACGAGTGCCCGCACATAGTCCTCTGCCGCGAGACGGTTTGCCTCCTTGAGCTTGTCCCCGTGCCGCACGTGCAGTGCCAGCACGCGCCCGCGCCACCCAATGCGTTCCTGCGACTGCGCCAGCTCAGCTTCGAGCCAGGCCCGCGGTCGCATCAGAAAGCGGAGAGCCTGAGCCCGCCACCAAGCAGCGCCCCACTCGCGTGCTGTACCGGGTACGTAGTGGCGCAGCATCCCTGCCTTGATGGCCAATGTCTGGGCATCCCAGTCGAACAGTAACATCTCAGGCCCACCCTGCGAGTCCAGCGCAGTCGCACCAAGGGTGAGCAGCGGCCGCGCGGCTGCCGCGGCGGTCTCTGATACGGTGCAGTTCGTGAAATCTTGAAAGAAGCAAGAAAATCCTGCACGCGCGCAAGATGTCGCGTCGACCAGCCAGAATGACGAGGACGCAACAGGGATGAGGGTGCGCCGTGTCGCGACTGCCGCAGTGAGCGCAAGAGATAGCATATGCGCGTGCGCACCAAAACCAAACGCCTGCGAGTATGAGTAGAGCAGTTTCCGTCGTCCAGCTCCGCAATCCTGCGGGAACTGGAGCACCTCCAGCTCTCGTCGCACCAAGTCTGCAGTTACCACAGGCCCGGGTGAGCTCCGTCGTTGCACCAATGCTAAAGCCCCGTCCCATCCGCCAATAATCTTTCCATCGCCGGCACTCCCGTGCTCACCATGCGCCTCGCTTGGGCCCTGCAGCGCTGAGAGGGGCAATCCCGAGAGGGGGTCCACGAGGAAGTGAGCTGCCTGCGCTCCATCGCGTTCACCGGCCGCCACATCTGCGCGCGCACGATCCAACTCAGCAGGACAAAACCTATCCGATTGCCGAGCATTCGCGCAAGCACCCGCAGCCTGGAATTGGGCGCGAGAAACCTCCGCCGAGGGCGATGGCGATGGCGTTCCGGGCTTGGCGTTTGCGCCCAGACTTCAGTAGTGCCGCAGCAAGGTATGCGTGAAGCGCGGTCGTTCCGCGCTGTGTGGAAGGCCAACACGCTGCCGCGTGCTCCGCCAGAGCGCCGAGAGAAGCGCACATGCCTGATGATTGCGCTGCTTGCAGCCGTGCAGCAAGACGGAATGCCCGCGCCGCATCTGTACAAGATTCGGGCCTTGAGATGGGCAAGAGGGACTTGTTTTGCAGCTGAAGTACATGTGCGATGGAACGGGTACAAGGGGGAATGAATCGCCTGAGAGTTGAAGATCTGACTCGAGTGTAAGGGCGGCGTATATGTAGTGGGTCACTCCGGTCGGCTGTAGCTCGGCTGCCAGTGAGTAGAAGTGCCGAGCTCTTGACGCGTTGCGCACTCTGCTCCAAATTTGGGGGATGGGGGGGGTGCCCTCAGAGGGTGCTGCCAGGTCACGTGGCCACTGCATCGGCCCAAGGGTATGTTCCTTCAACACGAAAGAGCGCCTGGGCGTCCGATAAGCGGAGGAGGGTTGAGGAATCTGCGGACCCGCGCAGCATATCGCCGAGTGTCATCAGGTTCTCGTACTTTCTTCCAAGCGACGGATCGAGCACGATCGCTCGCTCGAGCATCGACGCCGCTAATCTTTCCTCTTCCACAAAGCCCCCTGCTGCAACTTGCGCTTGGACTCCGAGCCGCCACCACAATCCGCCATTCCCTGGGTCTGCTTGTAGCGCGGCCTGGATCTGGTCCAGCGCTTGGGTCACGCGACTCCGTAGTTCCGGCCCGCGCCCGCCCGCTGCCCGCCGCTGCTGCGCCGCGCAGCCGCGCAGGTGGAGCAGCAACAAATCAATTAGGATTACAGCTGCGACAGCTCTGCGGCCGCCTGCGAAATGCAGCATTCACTCACCCTTCATCTCCTTGGTTGCGTTCAAAAATAAGAAATCTGAGATTTTGCGTTCTCGACGGAATGGCCACAGTCACTGATGAGCCATCCGATTTTGGGCCTGTGGTGCACCGAGAAAGCGGTGCTGTGCTTGACGTGCGACCAGCTCAGCCGGGCGGAAGCACTACCCCAGGGTCTTACCGCTTTGGTGCCCGGGTGTTTCTGCGAAAGAGACCCGAGCGCTGGCCACTGCCCGGGAGCTGCCCGGTCGGCCAGGGTTGGCAATATGACGGGCGCAAGCTGGTGGCAGACGGGGGAGGTTCATTCATTCTGACAGCGATGTTTGTGCAATCGGACAAGGCCGCCTATGCTGGGTACGAGCCAGGGGGCGCATGGGAGGTGATGCTTTGCAACCATGAGAGCTCGAGCAACCACACTGCAGTGCAGCAGTGGGACGTGCTCAAGGATGGTACCATCCGCGTGCATGGTGACCGTGCCCGATGTCTTGCTCCGGTGATGCTTCGAAGGGAGGGAGACATTGACCCGGATGGCGGATTTCGCCTCACCGTTGTAGACTACGACCCCGCGCAGCACACACGCTTTGTGTGGTGCGTCAGGTTCAGCAGCCCGGTGGCGATCTCGCGCACGGATCAGTGCGTCGGCCTCTTACTCGGGGCTGCTTCAGGCGACTCGCTCGGGTCGCCCTTCGAAGGGTGGACCGCGCAAGAGATTGCTATCATGCACCCAGCAGGAGTGCGCTCGCTTAACCTCCGGCGCGACCTTCGCCACGCGCAAGTAAGCCTTGAGGCAGGGCACCTCACAGATCGTGCGACACTACTGCTCTCCCTCACGGCCAGTCTCTGCGAATGCCGCGGCGTCGACCCGCAGCATGCGGCGCAGCGCGCAGCTGAATTTTTTGCAGTACGGTCTCTGAACGGGCATGCGCCGCTATTCGGCGCGACCGCGCCAATACTGCAGCGCATGGTGGAGTGTCATTCGGGTGGTACCTGGGGCCCCGCATCATTTGCTGCCTTCGACCCCGTCGCCAACGCTTTCGACGGCGCAGGCGCTGCGGCGCGCGCAGCACCTGTCGGCGTGGCGCTTGCGCACGCGTCCGACAATGCCCTTCGCGAGGCGTGCCACCCTCCATGCACCCTCTTCGCCGAAAGCTCGGCGTGCTGGAAATGAGGAATGCTGACGGTGTATATTCTGTGGCGAGTGAGAGCACAGGCGGTGTGTAATGCGGTGCTGACGGCTGACGCGGACTTCGAAGCAGCGCTGCTGGTCGCCAAGGCAGCGGCCTCACTCGCGCGCCGCGGCGGAGCCTCAGGCTTTGACGCTCGGGAGTGGCTCGAGGCTCTTGCCGATGACATGGAGGGTGTGTAGCCGGCGCCTCCCACGCCCGCTAAGGTGTCTCACACTCCCGCCAAGGTACGTGGGTGATGCCACGCGGGCTGCAGGTGTGGTGGAGGAGCCTCTGTCGCTGGGGCACAAACTGGCGAGCAATGCCGACACATACGACGGCATATGGCTCCGCACAGACGGCCAACCGCCCTCGGTTCAAGCCTGCGCCATTCCCCTCCTTCGGAGCAGGCGTGCAGGCGACTAAGTTGCACTGGTATCTGACGCTCGTCAACCATTCCCGCAGACCGCGCGACCTGATTGGTACGTTGCGCGATTGCGTGCGCTAGCCGCTCTACTGGACGAGGTCGAGAGAAGCGTGGCCGGTGGTGCAGCAGAACGCCCACGCTCCGGCCATGATGCCGCCGAGATTCATGCTCTGGAGGAGGCCAACGGGCTGCGGCACGGCTCCTGCTCGCCGTTCCCGGGACGCGCTGTGGACGTGGTGCCAATCGCACTCTGGAACTTTGCGCTGCTGTGGCGCACGCCCTGTGAGGCGCTCGCGGGTGCCGTCGCCGCGGTTTGAACCCCACCTGCTCGGGGGTTGCGCTGCGCCCGGGGCGCCGCTGGCCCTGCTGACTGTCGTCAAAACCCCCGACTGTACGAGGAGGTCCTGCTCACGCCCGGCAACCTTTGACCCACGCGCAGGGCGGGGATACCGCGGGGGCGGGGGTGATCTGCGGGGCACTGCTCGGAACGCTGCACGGTCCCAGCTGGGTGCCTCGTTCGTGGTTTTCTCTGCTCGACAATGGACTGCACGGCCGTGACTTCGCGATACGCACAGGCAAGCTGCTCGCCGAGGCATTCCCGTCACCGTTCGATGTCGACTGGGCCCGAAGCGACAGTGCAGAGCCCATGGCGCGCGTCGGTGCTCTACATTCGAATTGCCCCGACCAAGAGTGACGGTCTTTGCCCAGGGGCTGGACCGGCGGCATCACTAAGAAAGTGAGTGACACGATTCACCAATCAATTTATGCGCTCGTGAGGCCTCGTGAGAGCGCTCTATGTGCAAGTGCGGTAGTGGAGATGAGATGCTGGCGAGCTTTTTTTCGTCAGTAGAGGCCCTGAAGGAGACGGACAATCTGTCCGAGACACTTGGCCATACCCTTGTCCAGATTAGTTACCTGTGCCTCGAGCCGCTTCACCCGCTCCTCCACAGCTTTGCTCGAGGCTGTCGCAGCATCCCTGGGCACCGGTGCGCCTGTAGCTGCCTGCATCGCCCCCAATGCACCCGCAGCTGCACCAGTAGCTACGCCAGGGACCGCGGCGCCTGCTGCAGCACGGCCCGCAAGCCCATCTTCGACCGCCTTCTGCAGCTGCTCGTTTGCCTTGCGAAGGTTTGCCACCTCGAGCATGAGCTGCTCGAATGCATTTGTGGGCATCGGCTTCCCATTTCCCCCATTTCCTCCTCTCGCACCCTTGCCATTCTTGTTCGGCGAGCCGAACGCATCCAGGACGCCCATGACGCCCATAGGCGCATCCTGTGTCGGGAGGCGCTGTGCGACGGAAAGCTCGATTTTTGCAAGGGTGTCTTTGATCTCCGTATTTTCGTCCTTGATCGTCTCTACGAAGGCTCCAAAGTGAGGCGTTGCCTCAAGAAATTTGCGGTAGGATTTGCGCTTGTTCTTGAAATCCCGCAACGCTGAAAGAGTCTGCGGGTGCAGGATCGAGCGTCGCCACCAGGACTGAATGCATCTCGCACCCGCGTGTCGAATCTCCTTTTCCCAATTCTCCGACTGCAGAAAGTTCATAAGGCGCGACTCGCCTGCATTGAGCGCGAGTTTGGAAGACACCGCCGAGATCAAGATTGCTGTCAGCGAAATGCCCGAAAGCATTGCAAAGACGCAGACGCCGCGCCCGACGTGCGAAAATGGATATATGTCGCCGTAACCAGTTGATGTGGCCGTAACAACGATTAGCCAGAGCTGATTCCAGAAATAAATATGTTCAATGTTGAGGGGGGACTCGCAGATACGCACCAGATAGGCTAGCGTAAAAGTCATGAGCAGGAATGCAAAGAATATTGTGTGGAACGGCTTGTCCTCGAGGATCGCTTTCAGAGCCAGCTTGGAGTCCATTGGAACGTCGTTCATGCGCGATGCAAAGTGTTTGGACGTGTATCGTGTGAAGAGCCACTCGCGGAAGTAGCGCCACACCGTATAGAAACGCACGAACGAGATCGCTGTGCACCAGCTCTCAATATTGTAGACCGAAAGACGTCCGCGCGCCTCAACCTCAATGAAGCCGACAATGCCAGGTGCAGGGTGGACACTGCAGGCGAAAAACTCGAGAGCGAAGCCTGGCAACAGACCGAGCTCCCAGAACGGCAGATTCACGTACGGCTTGTGGTACTCAAGGTGGTTGCGCATGTTGAGCTCGATGGCCACGACCTCGTACAAGTGGAACACCGCGATCAAAAGGATCGCTGTGAGGACTGTCGTCGATACTTTCAAAAAACTTCCGACCGTGTCGTCGCATTTGCCGCCGTCCTCGCTCTTCATTGGGTTTGGAATACCCGAAGTATATACAAAGCCCGCTCCCTGGCACGCTTCTTTGCTGCCCAGGGTAGGATCTGCACAGTAGCCTATCTCCTCCTCGGGCGTCGGGATGTACCCGAGCCAGCACCACTCGTTCACTGCAATGGCTGAGGCAAGTCCAATGAGAGCAAGGATCATCACAATCCGCTGCATCGAGTACACCCGTGCCTGCAGGTGCCGCAATGTAAACCGTATTTCACCGCCGATCTGCACACCCTTCGACGCAGGCTGCGAGTTTGCGTCTGGCTCCAGCCTTTCATCGGAGAACATAGCTGCGCGCAGAAGCCGCATCGGCCCAGAAAATACCTGCGCACCGTGCAGTCCTTCACGCGGGGGAGGTCTGGCAACAAAGAAGTCCCAACCGGGGGACGCGCACGCGGCACGGGCTGGCGGGATCACCGTTGAGGACATGGCCTCTGTTGCGGTTTTGGCATTACGGTTGACCAGTGATATGCTGGTCTCGCGGCGTGGCCGCTGCCGGGCGCTGCTTCCGCCGTCGGCGTCGGGTTCGGAGCTGTTTTGCGGGGTTGCGGCGAAGCCAGCGCCCCTTCGCAGCCGGGCAAACATTGAGGAACTTCGTGACCCTTCACCCTCAGCAGTGCCCATTTCCCTGCGCCCAATTGCATCCTCGTTCCCGGGACTCGCCCACGCCACGCTTGGCTCCTTCTTCACGCTCCTGCTAGCGAAGACGCTACCAAATGTTGGGAGCGAGGATGGCGCGCCCGCCCCAGCCTCGCGAGGGGATCCAGCAAATGGGGACCCGCCCGGAGCGCGTCCACCAGCGCCATGATCATCGTCATCAGAGAAGTGGTCATCGCCTGGGAGGCTGAGCTCCGCCATGACGGCAGCCCCGCCCCGGCTCTAACGCTCCTTCCAGTTTGGACTTGGTTCTTGGAGCCATCTATCTGGCTTGGAGGTCTCGTAGAATCCGACAGACCCAGGCCCCATCCCACATTTGTGCATGAGATTGGGCGCGGCCCTGCTCCGCGTGTTTGTCGTCACCTCCTCTGTGTCGGCTGTAGTCGGCTGGATAGCTGGACAGCCGGCTCTATCCGTGGGCAAGCGTTCTCTTCTACTTCTCGCTGGAGGCACTGCCGTACCTCGTTTGTGCCTCCCAGCTAGTACCTTGTTGCTCACGTGCAGTGCCCGCGTGTTACAGGGGAAAGGCGCGCGCTCCGGGGCGGCATGTCAGCTTCACAGATGAAGGATTCGAACGGAGTTCAGTTCTTCACCAACAAGATGTGCCCTTTCGCACAAAAAGCATGGATCACGCTGGAGGAAAAGCAAGTTCCGTTCGAGCTAGTCGAGATCGGCCTCTATGGCGCCGGCGGCAAGCCCGACTGGTTCATGAAGATGAACCCCAAGGGACTTGTCCCGGTGCTCAAGCATGGGGATACAGTGGTAACCGAGAGCAATGACATCATCAAGTGTGACACACGCACACACACCCCTGCTCTCTAATGTAAGCGGATCCGACACCCAATCGAAACTGAATTCCCGGATCAAGGTATGTCGACAAGCACTTCGGTGCGGAAGGCTCTCTTAGGGGAGGCGACCCTGACGTTGATGAGTGGATGGCGCTGCTCTCGAAGGTACCAAAACTTGCCAGGTGCAAGTGTAGCTGCTGCGCCGAGACTCTGATCGTGCCACCTGAAACCCAAACCAGGTTCAGATGGAGGGTAAGGCACTGATGTGCGGCGGGGAGTCATCCAAGCTTCTGGCCGCGACACTCGCCAACTTCGAGGCGCAGATCGCGGGGCCGTTCCTCATGGGCGAAGCGTTCTCACTGGCGGACGCCGCCGCGGCGCCCATGTTTCAGCGCATGATGTCTGAAACAGCGCGGTTTGGATTGCAGGCGGGGACACACCCGCGCATTTTTGCATGGTGGTCGGCTGTCAGCGACCGCCCATCTTTCTCAAAAACTGTAGTCTCGTCGTACTGGTGGTGGTGGTAGCATCACGGTGAGTGATCCCACGACTGCGCCCGCTACACCAGCCGCCCGCATTGTCCGCACGCCTACAAACAATATACTGAACAAGAACACATACACACGAGAACAAAAACGCGTCGCTCACCACCAGTTGCACGGACTAGCCTGAGGGATCTCGTTGCCCTCGCAGTCGAGTGTGTCTACCGGCGTGGCGAGGTGCTCCGCAAGGCAGGGCGACGGTTCATACACGTTGACATCCTCGTTGAATGTCTCCCAGTTGTACCCTGTCCAGGTCACTGCATACGGGGACGTCGGTACTCTCCGCGGGTTCCGCTGAACGCCGCCACCCTCTTGAGGACAGTACACTTTGTCACAAATGTTCGAACTTGGAGATATCCCATACGGCATCGACCCCTCAGAATACCCCGGCCCTACAGCCCCAGTACGCGAAACCTGCGCACTCCCACACACATTCAGCGGCCGACCGCGTGTGCACACGCTACTCCTGCCATGGACGCTCCAGCGATACAAACGGAAGCTTCCAACCTACCGCTCGCAGTACGACGGCAAACGATTTGATCGTCTGACCCAAAGCAATCAATTTATCTGGGGCTAGTCCCTCGCCTCCGATAAAGATGCCTGGTGTGGAGCCTTGCGGAGGCTGGCAGGAGGGTCTGGGATTTGCCTTGGGCACGTAATCAAGCGACTGACAGCGCTTCTCGCGTGTGAGTCCCCCCAGCAGCTCCACCGTGGTGCGGCGACGCAACACGATGTTTGTTGTGCTCATCACAAGCGCAGCGAGAGCCAGCAACATGCTCGCCGCAGCCCAGCGAAGCGGGCGCTTGCTAGAGCTCTGCATTTCAGCGAGCAACGAGGAGCCACGGTGTATACTTTTTGTGTGTAAAGTTGTTAGATCTAGTCAAATCTCCTCTCTTTTGACGCTCAGTTCGCTGCGTGGTCGCGAAGTACGTACTTCGCCCTATCCTCCCCACTGCTGACGGGATCTCGCGCACGGGCCAAGCGCGGGGTCGGGGATCTCGCCCCCGCCACGGCCGCCCACGTTGCCGCGTCACGTTGGTGGTGTGGGCCTATTGGGACTCATCTTTCTCACAATTTACTGCATCAGCCTCATGTATAGAGAACGGAACACAAAATCACGTCTTCCACGACTGCGTCAGCTTGTCTGGGGAGTCTACACGCCAGTAGACCAGAGGTTCGCGAACGAAAACCGCCGGCGAGACGCGCATCAGGTCTTTCCACAACGCATGGTCCTCTCCCAGGGTTGCGTTATTGAAGGGTCCCGCTGCAAAGAGTGTGTCACGACGCACGAGAACAGAAGAGGTTATTACGAAGTTGGCTCGGATCAGCACATTCCAGTCGAGCTCGTCTGCGTTCGCAAGGCAGCTTCGGGTCAGATCGCGCCCATGCCCATGGAGCTCGCATAGAGGCACACCACGGTGAAACCTGGCAGACAGTGGTCCTCGTGGAAGCAGTGTCCTGCATCGAGCGCCGCAGCAACGTCGTGTTTAGCGCCAAAGCGGCGCATTTCACCCATGGCCTCGCGAACTGCGTACGGCCCGTGAAAGTCTCTGCAACCCGCTCGATTGGCTCACATAAACACAATCGATCACACACCCAGTATAGTGTACACGGAAGTACGCCACAGCAACTTATGCTGATTGGGACCAGGGTCGGGTGCACCGCAACCAGCGCTTGTACTCTCCGGTCGGAGAGAAGGTCCCGTTCCCCGCGAATGCGTCCGAGCAAGACAAGTTAAGCCGCCGAGAATGCATCGCATGGAGCTGTGCAGATGCCCAGGAACGATCAGCTGCGGAAAACTATTGGGCCCGCATGATGCGTCAGGATCTGCGGGGCTAGGGGATGAGCCACGGTGACATTCCTGTGCCTCCAGTTTGCGCGGGAGCCAAACATCGTCGTCATCCAGGAATGCAACATACTCGCCGGACGCAGCAGAGACCCCAACATTTCGAACCAACCCCTGCGGCAAGTAGAGGTGCCGCAGTGAGTGGTAGCTTGCGTTGTGAAAGGCCTCATTAGGGAGCTCGTCTACCGGCCGGCCGATATTGTACGGCAGGTGAATCATCAAAACGTCCTCAATCAGCATGTAATATCGCGAGTCCGTCGAGGCATCGTTCACCACAATGATTTCCCAGTCCTCATACGTCTGCTGCTTCACCGATGCGACAGCTTCCAGCAGCATATCAAATCTGCATTCACCAGCTCAGCCCTCAGTGCAGCGGCCCGTGGCGCGTCCGCAGGGAAGGTTCACACCGGTCATGCGACGCAATGATAACGCTGACCCGGCCAGGCTCCCCAGGCAGCCATGGTCGCCGCACTTCCGTGGGAGGTAGCTCTGCTGTCCGCATGTGCCCAACTCAGCCGCGGACAAAACCTCACTGGGTTAGTTTCAGGAAAGGGGGCTGCCGGGAGGTTTGACGAGAAAGTGCACGATGCCACTCTGCGCAATTGCCTCACGTGCGTGGGGCGGCGAAGGTAGCGACACCTCTGCCGAAACAGGGGGCGTATGAGAAGCTAGGCTATTTCGCAAGCACGGCATCTCATACTGCTTCAAGTCAAGTGGTGAATCCCGCACGCTGCGCGGAGAAGGAGAGGTGCATTGCGCCATGCACCGGAGAATCAGCTTTCTCGCGATTGATGGCTCAAGAAGTGGGGTCTCAGGCTAGCAACCTGACGCTGTAGTTATTTTGCTTGATCCTTGCCAACCTCCAGGCACGAGCATCGCGCGTATCTGGAGAAAAACTCCGTCTTGACATTTGGCCCCGGCGTGCGCCCTAAGAGAAAGGTTTGGTCTACAGGCCGATGAAAGATGGGCATGCCGGGAACGCCTACCGTATGAACGCCCGGCTCCAACGATGCTTGAGCAGTAATTCTGGGCATGGTGCTCTCGAAGGCTACAACCTGGGGGAACCCGCACGTTCGCGACATCACGTTCCGAAGGCTCTAGAAGCGCTACTGGGCATGCAGTCAAAACATTCATGGCGTCGTTTGTCGCTGAATGATGGTATGATAGCTTCGCAGAAACTGGGGTCGTATTGCGGACACGGGCGAATAACGCCTCACCTCATTGATGATCACAAGCGCCTTGCCGCCTGTGCGGTGGAGCCGCCCATGTCAGATGCTGGTCAAGAGTCGTGCAGTACGAGTGTGCGCGTAAAGGGCCAAGCACATTGACCTTGCGGGACCTGAATGCCTTCAATGGATACCTCGAACGTGACCGCACCGCTGCTCAGTACCTCGGTGTCGCGCGGACTGACTATCGTCACCTTCGGTTCCTCAGAATTCTCTCCCCATGCTGCGAGCACGTAGAAGAATACTAGGATGAAGAAACCTAGTCCACGCATGTTCTCGGTACCCGCCTGAAGCTAGTTTTCACGAGGGGTGAGACGCGCCGCTGCGTGCTCGCCTCTGCTCCTCGGAAAGAGAGTTTTCGGGTAGTGATGGAGTTCCTCGAATGTCTCCATTTACGCGAGCTCGCCATCGGCAAAATGGTTCACGGGCTTCGAACCAAGAAGTTTACGGCGGCGCTGGCAGTGGCCGCGATGCTTGCCCTCGTCATCATTTCCGCCGTACCTCCGGGTTCCACCTGGCCTTCAGTTGTTTGACGCGCACAGTAGCTAGGCCCTAGCAAGGAGCTCGAGGTTGACTGTTCGTGGAGAAACTTGCCGCACCCCCATGTCATGCAGAGAAGCGCCCTAGTCAGTTAGATGGTTCGAAGTGGGTCAGTCTTCTTGGTTGAAATCACCGAGTGATGGGTCTTGTTTGAGCAAACCTAGCCTGCAGTGTGACATGGTCGTCGGGACACATAGTCCTCCGGGCGACGCACGTTCCAGGCAGGGGTCCGGCAAGCCGCACCTTGACGGACCATCCAAGGTATGAGTGACTATGTGTAGTGATCCCTCTTTGCGTGTGCAGAGCAACCGACGGAGCTTGGCGGGGCTATGGACTTTCACACGTTCAATGATCGGTGCATTGCAAGCTGTCACAACGCCATGGTCGGGCAGAAAAAGTGCTACCAACAAGCGTCAACGCTTTATGTTCTCTACGCAAATGCCTGCGCTCAGAACGAGCACATGTGCACGCTGGATAAGATCGCTTGCGGCGGTAATGCCACTCCGGACGTCCATTAGCCTTGAAAGGTTTTTGGAATCTAGTTGGATCATGTTGGGGAGTGGAGTGAGCAGTATCTGAGGGAGAGATCCTCTGGGCGCATCCTTGAGCAGGTGAATGGCGTCAAGAATACCTCAACTAGAACTTTTCTATGCGAGACTGCTGTGGGGTGATCGGTCTTCATCGAGCCGTGGCGCAATGAGGGAATCGCATGTTGCGAGGCTGCAGCTTGAGCAGCGTCCGCAGACAACATGATGTTCAGATGTAAATAAAGTCGCAAGACCCTTTTACGGGTCACCAAGCTCGTCTTGCAAACCATGTGTAGCTCAGTCCGCTGTAGGGGCTCGCGGTATTAGTCTGCTTGGCTGGAAATGTTTTCTCTGCAGGTCAGCAGGCGCAGATGTGGATGTCGACGGTGCGGGCGCCGTCATGGGGGCGAGCCCCCCGCAGATGCGGGGTGCGGTCCTCGGGCGCCTCAAGGCGGAGTTCTCCCTCGTCGCGATGAAGGCTGGGTGTCTGCGTGCGTTTGAGGCCCTCCGGGGCGGGGGCGGGGCAGCGGTGCCCCCGGCCCCGGCCGCGGTCCCCCCGGGCTTAGGTGCGGCGCTGGCTCTCCCGCCTCCGGTGGGGTCCTCGGCCTCAGTGATGCAGGCGGTGGCGTTTTCGGCGGGTGGTGGGTCGTATGCGGGTGTGCTGGGCGGTGACGTGTGAGGAGGCTCCCGGCCGTGGTTTTTTCGCGGTCTGGGTTGTCTTCTTCCCCTTCTAGGTTTTTGCGTGCGGGTTGGCTCGTTTGTTTGGTGCCCGGTCGACGCCTCATGAGCCCCACTGTGATGTATGTTTTTACATTTCAACACACTATTTGCTCGCAAAGAAAGAAGAAAGACTGAAATGTATCACGTTGCTTGTCGAAGTCCAATATTCAAAAAGTGAGGCCAAAAACATTTGTCACACTAGCAAGAGCTAGCAACAAGTCACAAGAGAGAGAAAGAAACGCGAGAAGTCACACGTGAGCGACCACCTCCACAAATGTGAAGCTGATGTGACTGAGCAGCGCTAGTATATTAAATGCTTTTCGTACAAATCGTGGAAAAACCTCTCAAAAACGCCAGGTGCTGATGCCCGCGTGCTCTAGACTAGTCAGGATCCGCCTGATGCCCCGCGCCTCTTGTGTCCTCAGCAGAAACTTGCTTTACTGTTGAGACTGGTCGGTAGCGAACCAAAAGGGACCAGACCGTGAAGCTAAGATCGGGAGCCTTCTCGAAGGGTCAGAGTATGCGACCGGCTAGCTCACATAAGTCACTCACTCCATTAAGTGGATCACGTCCACAGTCTAGATTCTTGTCTTCTATACGTGTCATTACAGCACGTGCTTACAGATCCTGCCGACTGGTCGTCTCAAAGGGTGAGCTTTCACCCGGGGAAAAGCGGATCACTTTCGGGCGAGCTCAGGACTAAGCCGCCCCGTCTGCTTCTGCCGGCGTCCCGCACATAATGGCCCTGGAACGTCGTGCATATCGCATTCAGATTTGGTAGATTCTACTCACGGAGAAGCTGTACGGTGCCCGGCAGTGCTTTCGCTGCACCCTGCGCAGAGTACATCCGCGAGGCCTGAGAAACTACTTTACCTGACCCTTTCCGGGTTCAATGGCACACGGCCAAACGGCCTCGGGAGACGTTCCTCATCCACATGAACAAGAAGCTCATCTCTGGAAGTCAGCAACTGCAGCCGACAAGAAATGACAGGGCGGTCAATACATGCGCACACCACGTTGCAAACTACCTGCCGGGGTCTATGTAATTTGGCGCACCTTTACCCTGTCTTTCATCATTTGCGGTACCCACGGTGCAACCGCTCTCCAAATAAGCGGAAAAAAGCTGCCGTCGCGATTGCTGTTTCAGGGTACACTGCAGCGCGTTTCCACCCAGGGACCCCGAACCAGCGGACTATTGGACCAACAAGCTAGCCTGGCGATGGGGTTTACAATGGAGTGTTGATCCCCAAGCTCAACTTGATTTCCAACGGCATTATTCGAAGGAGCTGCTCTCAGACCAATCCTCTCTTCAGTGCGCTCTATTCTTTCGCTACAATGAAAGGATGCAACACAATGCAACACTCCTCTTTCGCCACAACAAAATTGGCAACAAAAGGCGGTGCTCATGTGACATCTCGCTTTTGTCGAATCGGAACGGATTATTAGGGCAAAGCACCGTCTTGTACAGTGTCACGAAAGGAGCCAGGCCCCACTTGCGCATGGAAAACTTAGACGAATCCCTGATGAATGTGATGCCGACTCTCTGCCAAATCTGATCGTTAGCTTGACCAACAGACGATCTACTAGCACAATGAGAACAGGGACACTACAGTCCAATACGATACAAGCCATCCATACCTGTGAACGCTCAATGTTGAACGTGAGCCAATCCATCATGTAGAGCAAAAGCAAAATGACTTCCATCGGGTCGAACGAATTGTTCGACGAGTCTAACGCAGCGGGGCGTGTGAGAACGATGATCGACCCGTCCTGCAGTGTGTCGCGGCAGTTGTCAACCCACGACGGTGCCAGGGGTGTGCAACAGAGCGCCGGTGCGCCAGGGGCAGCGCACACACTTTTGCGAAACAATTCTGAGGGTCCATCAGAAGGATGCCAGTCTCCAGCGTCTTTGCGACCCGCTCAAAGGGGAAGTCGTACAGAACCCCGTGCTCTTCCTTGAATGCATCGTAACATCGCAGAACCTCGGCCGCATCATCAACAGTTTTCTTTAGGCGAAGAAACCTACGGTGGCACACAGCCGTTTACACGAACTCGCGTTCTGTTTGCATAGTGCCTTCTGTGCGCACGTGCCCAGGATCATGCCAGTTGTGGGCGCTGGGGCCAGGCAGGTATCGCACCGCGCAAGAGACTGGTCCGTATGGTGTTCCAGTCCAGTCTTGCTGCCTGCAAATCCGGGCATCAGTCGCGGCACCCAAGAGACGCATCCCCGAAGCCCTCCCTCCCAGAAATTCCTTGGGCATGGGCGCTGACCCGACACTGCCAGTCGCAGCGCTTCGAGGGATTCCGCTGTGACCGGGTCCGGCGTTTCCTGAGCAGCCACGGACGCCACTACCTTTCCCCGCTCTCTGTCCCAGTCCTTGAGGTCAGCCACCATGGTCACGTGTCCAGATCTCTGTGCTGACTCCCGTTCAGCACACGCAACCTTCATGGTGACGAGGCCCGAATATCCCTGCGCGGTGCTGGCCGTCAGCCTGGGCTGCAGCACATGTTGGTCCCTGTTTGCAGCACCATGATCACCGGGGCGCTACGGAAGGGCTTCTACCTCAGACGGGGTTGCCCGGGCAAATCGCACCGACACCGAGCCACCGACAGCCAGCCCGGTCTCACCCTGAATTGACTGCGCCAGCACTATCACAAGTCTGGGTGCATCGTCAGGGTGTACCAAATGCTGCAATGAGCGCTGCGGCGTCTTCTTTCCTCCACTCTCCTCGCCCTGGCGTCCAAATAACACAAGCCGGAACCCTCGGTTCGCATGAACAATTCTCCCCGATGGCCTCTCCACTACCATTAGCCCAACTCCTGCGTAGTCCTCCAAGGCCATCCGTGGCCCAAGTAACACCGCGCTCACCCTGTCCAATGCCGCCTGCAAGACTTCAATTTGTGTCCGCCCTGATGCAATCTTGCCCTTGCGCTTTGTCCCACGGCCCATACCTGCGATATATTGCTCAGATTAGACTGGGCAAGTACCAACATGCTGCTAGCGTCCGTGAGCACAAGCCTGAAAACTCCAGGAGATGCACCTGGAGTGTCTCCCGGCATTGGCAGCAGCTGGTCAAGTATGCAAATCATGTCTGTGGCGCGGTCGCGCTGCCCGCGCTTCCACCGCAAGTGGAGCTTGGACCACTCTTCAGGCTTCACACGGATGGGCTGATCTGCCCTCTTTCCACTTCGCACGACCGACGATGTTGACTCGCCACCAATGACTGGCTGGTGCGCCGACGCAGCGGCAGGACCCAGCCCAAACTGTGACCAGAAGCTTCCGCCAGTCAAACCCTGCACATCAGACCCAGGCATACCCATTGGCCACGCCGCCATCGGTTCAGCAGGCATATCCCGCCCATCAGTTGGGCCGTCCTGTCTCTGCATTGGACTGGTCCAGTCTTCTCTTTAATCTTTTATATTATTTTATTCAAAAAATAATAATAAAAAACTCTTTTGTGAGAAAGTTGGAAATCAAAATATCTTTGAATATCTTTGTATGAAAAGCGCTCACAGAAAATCCTGTACAGCTGTATCCGGGCGTGGTTTTCCCGAGCCGGGCAGGCCACCGCGCGCCGTTCCTTTCGAGCAAACAACCTTGCGCGGCTTCGTGTCGGCTAAGCCAGCTTGCATCTGCTGGCTTGCAGCTCCTCTGGCGGGGCTCGCGAGGCCTTCCTCAAGAGTTGCAGCTGCAGATATTCACAAGGCTTCAAACGGAACGGATTGTCGCTGGGGCTAAGAGTGCGTACTTAGTGTGTAGTTTGTGCGGAACGGTGCGAGCACGACACACTACAGCATCGTGCTGTTCTGCTCTCGCAGTCTCGGGGAATATCGGCCCGCGCAGGCATTTTGGGTTTGACCAGCTGGTCAACCCGCTGGTTTGCAAGGATTCATAAGATTTGCGAATCATGGCCTTTCGGGGGCTCTTTTGGTGGCTCAGTGCTGAAAACTGGCGCGAACATCTGCTCGATCGTGGATGGTCAGAAAGGAATGCAGCGCTCTTCGAGCACTACTGGCGGCTGAACATTGAGCAGGTGCTAAATTCTACCCCACCCACCACCTCAGTCTAATCAATCTACCAGTGTTCCCGGCACGGCGTATACGCAGCGAAGCTCGCGATTTCCTGCCGCGCTGATACCATCCGGCGCGCTCGAGCACAGATTGCGGCTGTCATCCCGATCACGCTACTTCTCGTGACATGCATGGCCGTTTTCTTTGGGCGAACCGTTGACTCGCCTTCGGAAATCGCCGTGGGCATGATTTTCGCCATCAGCGGACTGAGCCTCTTCGTCGATGCTCTTCGCGTGGTCGTGATGCCACTCAGGTGCGTTTTCTTCCGACATCACAAGCACGCACACACGCACGCACGCACGCACGCACGCACGCACGCACGCAAGCACGCACATACACATCCTCACACTCACACACCCTCACACACCCACACACCCACAC
>ENA-UOXV01000458-UOXV01000458.1-marine-metagenome-genome-assembly--contig:-NODE-458-length-58004-cov-22.365097_pt1 | contig 58004 bp, 46 predicted proteins | sample MGYA00238165_ERZ766961 | MGnify/ENA primary metagenome ERZ766961 (study PRJEB28924, sample SAMN03173240) | marine metagenome | biome: Marine; feature: Water; material: Subsurface seawater | place: North... | reverse complement strand
CTTTGAGTCCAACAAATGCATTTCAAATTCTTCAAGGTTTAGAAACTTTAGAACTGAGAATTGAACAACATTCAAAAAATGCAGTAGCATTAGCCACTTGGTTAGAAGCACAGGATGAAGTTGCTTGGGTAAATTATCCTGGATTAGAGTCGAGTAAGTACAAGGAATTGGCAGATAAATACTTGCCGAACGGACAAAGTGGACTAGTTACTTTTGGAGCAAAAGGAGGATATGAAGCTGCCAAAACTATAGTAGACAATGCTAAAATATTTTCTCTTCTAGCGAACATTGGTGATACAAAATCATTAATAATTCACCCAGCTAGTACTACCCATCAGCAATTGACAGAAGAGCAACAACTTGCAGCAGGAGTTTCAAGTGATCTGATAAGACTATCTGTTGGATTAGAAAATATTGATGATCTAAAGCTTGATTTAAAAGAAGCATTTTCTAAAATCCCTAAAGAAGTTTTAGTGTAAAAATTTGAATCAAGGACTCTCATACATACAAGTCAAAGATTTTACTACTCAGAGTGGTTTTCAGATCTCTACCCTTCAATTAAGCTATCAATTGTTTGGCTTAGAACTGGGAACCGCTCCTGTAGTATTAGTAAATCATGCCTTAACTGCAAATAGTAATGTGGTAGGTGAGACTGGTTGGTGGAAAGACATTATCGGAAGTGGAAAAACAATAGATACAACAAAGTTTACCGTCTTAGCATTTAATATTCCAGGAAATGGATATGACGGTTTTTTGATAGATAATTACAAAGATTTTGTTGCTAAAGATATCGCTAATGTATTCTTGCTAGCTCTAAAAAAAATGAGCATTTATAAATTACATGCTATTATAGGAGGTTCATTAGGAGGAGGTATTGCATGGGAAATGGCGGTTTTAAATCCAGTTATTGCAACACACATTATTCCGATAGCTGCAGATTGGAGATCTACAGATTGGTTAATTGCCAATTGCTGTATTCAAGAACAGTTTTTATTAAACTCTAGCAATCCAGTTCATGATGCTAGAATGCATGCCATGATGTGTTATAGAACACCAGCATCTTATAAAGCTAAATTCAATAGATCTATCCATGAAGAATTGAAGATTTTTAATATAGAAAGTTGGTTATTTCATCATGGAAAAAAACTACAGAAAAGATTTCAGTTAAGTGCATACAAAATGATGAATCATTTGTTACAAACAATTGAAGCAACTAATTCTGAAAATTACTTAGAAAATTTAAGTAAAATAGGGGCACATATTCATATTGTAGCCATAGATTCTGACTTATTCTTTTTAGCGGCGGAAAATAAAGAAACCTACAAGGAATTATCAAAAACATCTGTTGAAGTATTTTATAATGAAATAAAATCTATTCATGGGCATGATGCTTTTTTAATAGAATTTGATCAATTAGATAATATTTTGAGACCAATTTTTAAAGTAGTATAAAATTGTTAAGAAAAATGTAGATTCGAAGGAATTACAGTTCCTATTATTCCTGGATTAAAACCTATTGCTACAAAGAAACAGTTGAATTTAATTCCGCATAGATTCCACGTAGATCTTCCTGACGATTTAATCATGTCGGTTGTTAAATGCAAAGACAATGCTGCGGTAAAACAAGTAGGTGTAGAATGGTGTGTAGAGCAAAGCAAAGAATTAATTAAAGCGGGAGTTCCTTTTTTACATTACTATTCGATGGGAAAATCATCGAACATTAAAGAAATAGCTTCACGAGTGTTTTAGATGAACAATGATCATTGTTCATTGATTTATGTAAGGATAAACATATTTGATAGACTCATAGCAAAAAGTAATTTTAAGACCCTAGTAAAGAGAATTATTTAATTACTTTTGTGGTAGTAAAATTTTTAAAATATAAAAACATGGCATTAGAAATTACAGATGCAAATTTTGAAGAAGTAGTATTAAAGTCAGATAAGCCAGTATTAGTTGATTTTTGGGCTGCTTGGTGCGGACCTTGTAGAATGGTAGGGCCTATTATCGATGAAATTCACGGAGAGTACGACGGAAAAGCTGTTGTAGGAAAAGTAGATGTTGATTCAAATCAAGAGTTTGCTGCTAAATATGGTGTAAGAAATATTCCAACAGTCTTATTATTTAAAAATGGAGAAGTTGTAGATAAACAGGTTGGTGTAGCTCAAAAAAATGTATACACAGATAAAATTGACGCCAACTTATAAAGATTGTCTAAAAAATCAGAGTTAAAAGGTTTGGCATTTGCCAGACCTTTTTCTATTTTAGGGAACAATGATAGATCTTTCTAACATACAAAATTCAGAAATTAAAAACCTAGAGTTATTAGCCCATCAAATAGTGGAGGGATTTATAACAGGAATTCATAAAAGTCCTTTTCATGGTTTTTCTGTAGAGTTTTCTGAACATAAGTTGTATAATAAGGGAGAGAGCACGCGCCATATAGATTGGAAACTTTTTGCTAAAACAGAAAAGTTATATACAAAAAAATACGAGGAAGAAACCAATTTGAGATGTCATATTATTATAGATAATTCTGCTTCTATGCATTATCCAATAATAAAAAAACAACGTATAAATCAATTTAACAAAGTAGGGTTTTCAGCAGTTGCATCTGCTTGTTTGATGGAGGTTTTAAAAAGACAACGTGATGCAGTTGGTCTTAGTATTTTTGCTGATTCCTATCAATATTATGCTCCTGAAAAAGGAAGTGACCGTCACAGAAAAATGATTTTTCATCAACTTGAAAAATTAGTAACAGGTAATTCAGATGCTGCCACTGAAACCTATCAATATTTACATGAAATAGCTGAAAAAATTCACAGGCGTTCGTTAATTTTTCTATTCACAGATATGTTTCAAACGAATATAGATGAAGAGAAAATGTTTGAAGCGTTAAGGCATTTAAAATATAACAAACACGAAGTTGTTCTTTTTCACACCTTTGATATGAAAACCGAATTAAATTTTGATTTTGAAAACTCTCCAAAAAAATTTGTTGATGTTGAAACAGGAGAAACGGTGAATTTATTTGCAGATAATATAAAAGAAAACTATACCAAATTAGTTGATTCTTATTTTAAAGAATTGAAAAACAAATGTTTGCAATATAAGATATCATATGTGCCAGTAGATATTCAACAAGGTGTTCATCAAGTATTAACTAGCTATTTTTTAAGTAGGCAAAAAATGATGTAATTTTCACCCTTTCTGTTTGGATATATAAAAAACTGACTTATATTTGCAACCGCTTTGAGCAACGGTTTGGTAGTTCAGCTGGTTAGAATGCCTGCCTGTCACGCAGGAGGTCGCGGGTTCGAGTCCCGTCCAGACCGCAAAAGCATCTCTTTTGAGATGCTTTTTTTATTTTTATATCTTTAGAAAAAAAACAGACATGATTATCATTATGGGAGTTAGTGGTTCGGGAAAAACAAGTCTCGGTAAACAGCTTTCTATACGAATGTCAAAACCTTTTTATGACGCTGACGATTTTCATACGTTAGCTAATATAAATAAAATGAAATCTGGCCAGGCATTAACAGATTCAGACAGGGTTCCATGGCTCTTAGACTTAGCAACTAAGATTAAAGAATGGACGTTAAGCGGTGGAAGTATTTTGGCTTGCTCTGCGTTAAAAGAAGAATATAGAACGATCCTTTCTAAATTTAATAATAACATTACCTGGGTTGTTCTTAATGGATCTTTTGATTTACTTCTACCTCGTTTAACAAACAGAAAAAATCATTTTTTTAACCCTGAATTATTACAGTCTCAACTAGAGACTTTAGAACTTCCTACTTATGGTGTTCATATAGATTGTAACAAACCCATTAAGCAAATGGTTCAAGAAGTTATAGATAATATCCCAGTTACAACTCCTGCAACAATTGGAGTAATTGGCATGGGAGTGATGGGGCAAGGTATTGCTCTTAACAGTGCGGATTGTGGTTTGGAAACTGCAGTTTATAATCGTTTTGTGAAAGGTGAAGAGCAGGTTGTTTTTGATTTTATTTCTACAAACTCTCAGTTTAAAAATCTACAAGGTTTTACGAATATTTCATCATTTATAAATGCATTAGAACGTCCTAGAAAAGTTTGGTTAATGATTAAAAGTGGTTCTGCTGTAGATAATTTACTTGATGAAATTGCACCCTTACTTAGTGAGGAGGATATCATTATAGATGGAGGAAATTCTTATTTTAAAGATACTCGAAGAAGAGCAGTAGAACTTCAAAAAAGAAACATACACTTTGTTGGGTGTGGAGTTTCTGGAGGCGAAGTAGGCGCAAGAAATGGAGCATCGCTTATGTTTGGAGGTAGTAAAGAATCCTATAAAAATCTCAGCCCTTTTTTGAAAAATATTTCAGCAAAAGATTCCAAAGGAAAACCTTGTGTAGCCTATATGGGTGCTGATGGTGCGGGACACTTCGTAAAAATGGTTCATAATGGGATAGAATACGCTGAAATGCAATTATTAGCAGAAACCTATGCTGTGCTAGCTCATCAAATGAGTTATGCTGAGATTTCATCAATTTTTGAAGAGTGGAATTGTGGATCTGAAGCGAGTTATTTACTTGAAATAACATCAACGATTTTGCAACAAAAAGAAGGTGACACCTATGTGTTAGATCTAATTTTAGATTCAGCAGGAAATAAAGGCACAGGGTTATGGTCTACTAAGGTTGCCCTAGATTTAGGCGAAGCAAATACCATGATATCTTCAGCTGTCTTTGCTCGTTATCTATCTGGTCTAAAAAAACAACGAATGGTATTATCTGATAGAAAACCTACACCTCTTCATACAGCTTCTTTTGATATTGAAAAATTAAAAGAAGCATATGGTTTTTCTAGAATGATTAATCACATCCAAGGTTTTAATCTCATTGAGGCTGCTTCTAAAAAATATAATTGGGATTATAATCCATCAGAAATAGCAAGAGTTTGGACAGAGGGTTGCATTATTCGATCTAGTTTAATGGAAAATTTAAGTGAATTATTATTAAGTGAAAAATCATTACTCAAAAATAAAAAGATCTTACATCATCTTTCTAAGTACGAACCAAATATTGCTCAACTAATTCATCATACAATAGATCAAAAAATAGCTTTAGATTGCTATTCTTCAGCGTATAATTTTTGGCTAGCTATTTGCTCAGAACGTCTGCCTGCAAATCTTATTCAAGCACAACGTGATTTTTTTGGTGCCCATACCTACCAAAGAGTAGATAGCCCTTTAAACGAATTTTTTCATACAAAATGGAATTAATATGGTAGACTATCATCTTCTTTGGTCAGTTTTAATTGGAGTTTCCATTTTAATTATTTTGATTTTAAAGTTTAAGATTCAGCCTTTTCTTGGACTTTTGATTTCAAGTATAGTAGTTGGAATTCTTGCAGGAGTAGCACCTCTTGAAATTATGAATACAGTGAAAGAGGGAATGGGTTCTACATTGGGTTTTGTGGCTGTTGTTGTGGGGCTAGGCGCCATGTTTGGTGCCATTTTAGAGCATTCTGGTGGTGCAGAAGCGTTGGCTCAATATCTACTGAAGGCTTTTGGTGAAAAAAATGCTTCATGGGCATTAATGATTACTGGCTTTTTTATAGCCATCCCCGTTTTTTTTGATGTGGCTTTTATTATTTTAATTCCTCTGGTTTATTCTTTACAAAGAAAGACAAAGAAGTCTTTGCTTTTGTACGCTATCCCTTTACTAGCAGGATTAGCGATAACACATGCTTTTATTCCTCCAACTCCAGGCCCTGTTGCAGTGGCAGATATTTTACATGCAGATTTGGGTTGGGTTATTTTAGTAGGTTTTATTGTAGGTATTCCAACAGCAATAGTAAGTGGGCCTATTTTTGGAAAGTTTATTGCTTCTAAAATTTTTATAGCTGCACCCAAAAAAATAGATAAAAAGGTGGTTGATAATTTTCCTCCAATTCGTTTAATTCTTTCAATTATAGCAACCCCAATCTTATTAATTGTCTTGAATACTCTAGTAACTAGTCCAATAAGCAGTGATCTAAACTTGTCTGAAAATACAATATCATGGTTACAAATGATAGGTCATCCTTTTTCTGCATTAATTATTGCAAATTTAATGGCTTGGTATCTTTTAGGGATTAGACGAGGGGTTTCAAAAGCTATTTTATCAAAAATTACTTCTGCATCTTTGGCTCCCGCAGGAATTATTATACTATTAACAGGAGCAGGTGGTGTGTTTAAGCAAATGTTGATTACCACTGGAACTGGCGAGATGTTAGCCAATTATTTTTCAAGTATTGGGTTAAGTGTATTGTTTTTTTCTTTTTTAGCAGCGGTTTGTGTTAGAATTTTACAAGGATCCTCAACAGTAGCAATGATTACTGCTGCTGGAATAACATCATCTCTTATTACAGTTCCTTTAGGAGAATTTCATACTGCTTTAATTGTTATTTCAATTGCTGCTGGGGCCTCCATCTTGTCTCATGTAAATGATAGTGGGTTTTGGTTGGTAAGTAATTATTTGGGACTTTCTGAAAAAGATACTTTTAGAAGCTGGTCTATGATGACTTTGATACTTGCCTTATGTGGTTTCACAACAGTTCTTTTACTTTCATTGTTAGTTTAGTAATATACTTTTATCTACTCAGTTTAAATCGTATTTTTCGAACACCATGGTCTGTGTCCCATTGTTTCACTTCCTTGAAATGAAAGCTTGTGTACAATTTTGATGCAGGTATATTTTCAAGACCAGTTTCAACAGTAAAAACTTTAGAGGAAAAGTTTTGTAAGACATGTTGCATAAGTTGTCTCCCTATGCCTTGTCTAAAAAAATGAGGAGATACCACTAAACTATTAATATGCGTAGTTTTTTCTTTTGGGCTAACTTCTATAATTCCAACGATTTCATCTTTAATATGGTATCCAAAAAAAGTAGTAGTGCTTTCTATATAACATTCAAGAGGTCTTTGTAAAGGTGGAAAATTGACAGCTTTTAGCAATGCAGCCTCAACAGCATATGATTCCTTAAAAATAACACGCATTTTAGTAGCAATTAAAACATTATTATTGTCTAATTTTTTAATCATAGTAGGTTTAACTTGAACTAGAGTAATTCGAATATAAGGAATCCTATAAAAATAAAACTGAGGCACTACTCAACAGAAACAACAAAGTCCAAATCATGGTTCTGATCCAATTCATTTGGACTAATGTTTTTAGGAGATGAATTTGCGTATTTCCTTTAGAAATTTGCTGATGCATGGGTGCAAATTTTAATAAAGTAATGCCCCATAGCAAAACAACCAATACAATGCTGATGAGTGTAAAGGTGTTTTGTGCAAGAAACACCTGATATATAACTATACCTAATTGTCCAAGCATAAGAGGAATCACAATAAGAGCAATTGCTTTGGTGTAGGTTTTATGCCAGGTAAACAGATTATTATCACTAAAAAAAAGAAAGCTAGGATAGACGATTAATTGCACCATCCAAATCAGAATACACAAACCAAAGTCTAGGAGTAAACGCGTAATTTCAATCATATGAAGTCTATCAATTAATAATTATTTTAGAATTTAAAATAGTAATTTTACAAATAACTTTTTAATTGTAGACTGTTGGATAAAAAAGATTTTAAAATTTACATTGTTGGAGCAGGAGTTAGTGGTTTGGTAGCTGCGCAGGTATTGGAAAACCAAGGATATCAACCGGTTATTCTTGAAGCATCAGACAGAGCAGGAGGGAGAGTGAAAACAGATATCAAAAAAGGTTTTCAGTTAGATCATGGGTTTCAAGTATTGTTATCATCCTATCCAGCTGCTCAAAAATACCTGAATTTTAAGGCTCTTAAGCTACAAGAATTAAAACCTGGTGCTGTTATTTTTAACAATGGGAAACAACAAATTATTGGAGATCCTTTAAGAGATATTTCTACACTTTTTTCAACACTCTTTTCAGGAATAGGAACTCTCTCAGATAAGTTTAAAATCTTCCAATTGAATTTGAAACTAAAAAACAAATCTATAGAGGCTATTTTTTCATCTGATGAAATAAGTACCAAAGTGTATTTGCAAGAGTTTGGGTTTTCATCTCAAATCATAACTCAGTTTTTCACTCCTTTTTTTACAGGAATATTTTTAGAAAATGAGCTAACAACCTCTAGTAGAATGTTTGAATTTGTGTTTAAAATGTTTGGAGAAGGATTGGCGGTTCTTCCTAAAGGAGGAATAGAAGAAATCTCGAAACAGTTAGTATCAAATTTAAAGCACACAACTTTTCAATATAACACCCAAGTAAGTTCGGTGTCTAATGAGGAAATTGTTTTGCATACAGGAGAAAAGTTGGTAAGTACTGCAACAATTATTGCTACAGATGCTAGTAAACTGGTAAGAGATGCACCATCAAAAAATCTTATCTGGAAATCTTGTCAAACCCTTTATTTTACCGCAAACAAACGTGTAATAGAAAAACCTATGATTGGCTTAGTTTCTAAGAAAGATAGTCTTATCAATAATATTTTTTATCATACCAGTGTTGCTACAAACAGTAATAATACCGAAGAATTACTATCGGTAACGGTTGTGAAAGAACATCAGTTAACTGAAGAACAATTAATAGCTACTGTTACGAAGCAATTACAAGAAGAGTGCACTATAGATCACCTTACTTTCTTGGCTGTATATCACATAGAAAAAGCATTACCAGATTTAAAAGATATAAAATATGAAGTTTCACCCTCAGAATCACAGCTGTCATCTGGTATTTTTTTAGCAGGAGATATACAACTAAATGGCTCTTTGAATGCTGCCATGATCGCAGGAGAAAAAGCTGCTTTACAAGTTATAACCTCTCTCAAATAAAAAAGGCTTTCTACACATAGGCATATTGTTGCAACAAAGTTAAAGAAGCATATTGCAATGATTTTTGATGGGTAGCTTCTAAAATAATAGGCGGAGCTTTACCTCCTTTTTCGGCTTCTAACCATCTAGAAATACACAAACACCATTTGTCTCCAGGTTGTAGACCTGGAAAGTTCCAATGAGGTATAGGAGTCATTAAATCATTTCCTCTAGAAGCAGAGTATGCCAAAAACGCTTCAGTTACTACTGCACAAACCGTGTGGGTTCCGGTGTCTTCTGAAATGGTTCTACAAAAGCCATCTCTAAAATATCCGGTCATAGGATCTGTACAACACGGAATAAGTGGGTCTCCAAAAATATTAAGTTCCATAGAATTAAATGTAAAAGTATTTTTTAAAAAACAAACCTTCGCTACTTAGCAGTTGTTTTTATCTAACTAATCCAATCATTTGCCCAATACCAATGCCAAAGTATGTTCTATATTTATTTATTTGAATCATCGGAGAAATAGTTAATCCAAAAAATTTTTTGAAAGGAAATTCTATTTTAGGATTAATGATGAGGCTAATAGTACTGATTTTTTTTTCATCTGAAATATAATAAGAATTATTATTTAAACGCCAATTTACTCTTTCTTTCAGTGAAGTAATACCTAACCCAAAAGATATGTTGGCCCTTACAATACCATTTTCATCTAAGTTTTCTATTTTCCCAATATTATATAGCTTTCCAAAACCAATTTGAAAGCTATTAAAATAGTCTCTTGGTCCTCCTAGGAGAATTGGATCCATAATGTCTACATAATCACTTGGTGTTGATCTTGAGCCACGAATATTTCCAGTAAAACCAACTTTAAATAGGTAATTTTTTTTAGTAACCATATTTAAGTTTACATCTACGCCTAAATAATTTCCTATACTTAGCTCACTAGATGCATAAAGTTTGTTGTTTTTTGCTACTTGAGCATTCGTAAATTGGATGCTTATAATAAACAATACTAGTATGTATTTTATATTCATAGGTGTTTTTTGCACTAATATGTTAAAGGTAGTTACAACTCTTTTTATTAGTTAAGAATTATGATTGTTTCAATAATTTTGTTCTTCTGGTCAATATTTACTTTAGAGATGTTCCCATTTTCAATATAGTTTATAAAAGCTGTCTTTTCAGATTTCTCTAGAGTTACTTTAACATATTTTGTATCAACTCTTTCAAGTGAACCTGTAATAGCATCTATTCCCCATCCTAGAATACTAATACCATTTAATATGGCTATTGCATTAAACTTACTATCCATTACAACAATTCTTTCCTTATAATTATCTAACCTAAAGTCTATTCTATCATCAGCTCTTACTTTTAGTTGAACAGGTGTTTTTCCTTTTTCAAAACCATTTACAAAAACTTTAGCACCCGAAGGATCTGTTTCAAATAACACAAGCCTTTTAGATCCAGTTATAATTGAAGCACAGCCAGTGCTTATTAAGAGTACTAATGTTATTAAAATAGTTGAGTTTCTTTTCATAATTTTCATGGTCATTTTTTTTATTCTAATAACTGCTAACTCGTTATATCCAAACAAAAGATTGAGTTAACAACTATATATTTCGGGATAATACAACTTTTCAATTTTTTTATCTTAAAAAAAAAATGATAAAATAGTTTCTTTTTCTAAGAGTTGTAATTTTTAATAAAAATCTAAAAAATATAGCACTCATACAATCCCCATAATTAGGGAAATGTATAGCTCCCTATTTGTAGGACAAGAGAAGGTTTTATAGTTGGGTGTTTAAGCTAGTAAAAACATTAGTTACTGAAGCGTGAAGTAATTTAGTTGCGTTTTTAATGGCTGTTTCTAAACTCATAGGTTTATTAACAATAGAAAAAATAGCCGTTACCCCTTGGTCATAAATCTCAGAGATGCCTTGCCCAATACTTCCTGTAAAAACAAGTACGGGTACGCCATGTTTTTTCGCAAGGGAAGCTATGCCCATAATGGTTTTACCATGCAATGTTTGTGCATCTATTTTTCCTTCTCCTGTTACCACCAGTTGCGCCTCTTTTATGTGTTTTTCTAGGTGTAATAATTCTGTAATGAGATCTATACCTGGTGCTAGGGTTGCATCTAAAAAAGCAAGTAAGCCCATAGCGGTTCCTCCAGCTGCACCAGTACCAGGAATATGTTTCAGGTCTTTTTTTAGTGTTTTTTTTACAACAGTTGAATACTTATTAAGATTGCTGTCTAAGACCGCTAACATGTCTTCAGAAGCCCCTTTTTGTTTGGCATATACATAGGAAGCACCAGAAGTTCCGGTAAGAGGGTTAGATACATCGCAAGCACAAACAATTGCTACTTGTTGTAATCTTTTATCTAAACCACTAAGATCTATGCTGTAAAGGGTATTTAAGGCTCCTCCGCCTTCTTCAATTTCTTGCTGGTGCTGGTCTAAAAACAAGCCGCCTAGAGCTTTTATCATTCCCATTCCACCATCATTGGTAGCACTCCCACCAAGCCCAATAATAATTTTTGTACATCCTTTGTCTAGCGCATCTTTTATGAGTTCTCCCGTACCGTAGGTAGAGGTAATAAGTGGGTTTCTTTCTTCAATTGATAAAAGTTCTAGACCAGATGCAGTAGCCATTTCTATAATGGCTGTTTTACCCTGGTCTACAAGGCCGTAACTAGCTTCTATAGTTCTATGCAATGGGTCTTTAACTGATACTGAAACTAAGGTTCCTTGCAATGGAGTTAGCAGGGCTTCCAATAAGCCTTCTCCACCATCAGAAATAGGAATTTGACGTATAGACGCACTAGGAATTAAGGCAGAGATAGCTTCAGATATAATACGTGATGCCTCACTTGCGCTAAGGCTATCTTTAAATGAATCTGGAGCTACTAAAATATTCATATGGTAATTATTTGAAAGCTAGTTGTAAGATATATAAAAGTGTAATGGCTACAATTCCTTGAAAAAAAGTGGCTAGCGTATGGCTATTTAAGGTTGTTTTGGTTGTCATCCCAGAGAACTGAGAGACCACCCAGAAATAGCTATCGTTTATGTGAGATACGGTCATAGAGCCAGCTCCAATGGCAAGCACAGCTAGTGCTTTGGCTATTTCAGTATCTAAGCCTAATGAAGGGGTTAATGGTGCAATAATGGTTGCCGTGGTAATAATGGCTACGGTAGAAGATCCTTGGGCTGTTTTTAAAATGGCTGCCAAAATAAACGGTAAAAAAAGACCTAGTTGTATTTCTGAAAAATGAGTTTCTATAAGATTTCCTAATTCTGCAGCTCTTAAGATATTTCCTAAGGCACCACCTGCTCCTGTTATTAAAATAATAACGCCTGCATCTTGTAACGAAGTACTAATCCATCCCAAACGCTCTTGACCACTTGTAGTTTTATCCACCAAGGCAACTGCAAATAAAATTCCTATAAAAAGCGCAGGTATTGGGTGGCCTATAAATACCAATGTATCTACCACTGTTCCAGAACCAAAAGGAGCAGTTGGATAGCTAGCAATAGACCGCAAAGCAATGAGTAAAATAGGAATAAGAATTGGAGCAACAACGGCTAGTAAAGAGGGAAGTTCTTCAGTGGATTCTGCTGTGATGTCTGGGGTAATGTCTTCGGTTGAAGGCAAGGGTGTATTGCAACGTAATGCCCAAAAATACCCTACCAATGCAGTAGGAATAGCAACCACAATTCCTAAAAGTATGACTAGGCCTATATTTGCCTCTAAGGCTGCTGCTGCGGCAAGGGGCCCTGGTGTTGGCGGTATAAATACATGAGATACATAAAGCCCTGAAGATAAGGCTACAGCAAATACCACTAATGAGATGCCTGTTTTTTTACTTAAAGCTTTGTTTAATGAAGATAAAATAATGAAAGCAGAGTCACAAAAAACAGGTATAGATACAATCATACCGGTTATATTCATAGCTAATGGAGATTTTTTTGTTCCAATAATACGAAGTAAGGTGCTAGCAATCTTTTTTGTACCTCCAGATTTTTCTAGGAAGGTCCCTATGATGGATCCAAAGGCAATAATAATTCCAATACTAGACAATGTATTGCCAAATCCTTGACTTATGGTGCCAAGAATTTCTTGGGGTTCTAAACCAATTAAAAACCCAACCATCACAGCAGCTAGTAGCAGAATAATGAATGGATGTATTTTAAACTTAGCAATGGCTACCACAATAAAAATCAATGCCACTAAGATGATAAACAGTACATGCATGTTACTATAATTAATTAGGTCTCTTCAAATAGAGACCCAGAGCTAAAAATAGTGTAAATTTATTTAGGTTCTAAAACAAGGGTTACTTTATTAAAATCTGCCGCACTATTAATAACAGTTCTATAGGCTTCAAATATTTCTGGAGCTACAATACTTTCTCTGTAGTGCTCATCTGCAGTAACAGTTAATACATTTCCTTCTAAAGTATAATAAGAGTCAAAAATAAAGAGTTCTTTGTCTTTTGTGGCATAGCTATTTTTTATTTTAATATCCTCTAAGTTAGAAATTTGATAGCCTTCTGGGATGTTTATTTTTATAGTTCTGTAATAACTTCTATTAAACTCTGCTTCTAGGGGTAAAATTCTTTTTTTCTCTTGATACATTTCCATTTGTGGACCAATGATATCTCCTAGTTTAAATAGGTATTTGTTTCCTGCTTTTTCTACAAAATATTCTGAGCTAATATCAAATTTCACCACAAACGGCTTCACTCCAAAAAGACTTGGATCTTCATTTATAAGCTCTCTTTTTAATACTTTGGCATCTTTGTCTGTATTTTGTGCAAAAGACTCGTCTATGACTTCATTTTTGCGGTTTGGTTGAATTAAATTCATAAATGGTTGTATGTTCATGGCATAATATCCATGTAATTTTCTCTCCAATGAAATTGTATTTTTAGTAAAATCTTCTTTATTAAAATGTACTTCTATAAACATTTCGTCTTTAGAGGAGCTTGCAGGAATACCTTCTATATATTTAACTTCTGAAAAAGCCTTTCTTTTGCCGTCTATATCATAGCCTGTTACAAAAAGCCCGTAATTATCCATAAAGTAGGGTGGTGGAAAGCCAAATCTAGTTCCAAACTTGCTAGGTGAAAGGTATTTTTTTGATGCTGGAAAATAAAATAAAAATTCTTGTAAGAAATTAGTAGCCTCAAATTCTTTATCAAATTTTAATTTTAACCTGTTGGAGGTTAGTACCATTTCATGGGTAATATTAAATTTTTGAAATAAAGCAACATATAATTTTACAATACCTGTTTCATTGGCAGTTTTAGTATCTAAAACATTGGTAAGTTTCTTTAAGTTTTCAGAATCATTTTCTGAGATATAAATATTTTCTTTAATGTATAAATCTACTATTCTTGCTTTATTTTCTTCACTTTCATCTTCTTCTATTTTAATATTTTTAGCAAACTTATGAATGAGTTTTGTTTCCTCTTCATTATAGACTGGATAATAAAATGCAAATAAATTTTGAGCCACCTCATTGTAAGACGTAATAATTGAATTATTGTACGTGTTTTGATGAAGTTTATACATTACAAAACCTAAGGCTGCTCTGTAAGGAGATTGCTCTTCTTTATCTACGCCAACTACATCTTTAACCGCCAATTGCCAATGCATTTTTTCTGAAGAGGTCTCATCTTTTGTTACCGTACTAGTTAAATTAAAACTTTTGAATGTAAAGAGTAAATTGGCGGGTGCATATAAATCAAATTCTACCGTTTGTTTGTTGTAATCGTTTTGAATATCTACACGAGCACCTTGGTATTTTGGACGTCTTTTTACTACATAATAATATTCTACAATACTTCCTTTTTCTATACCCTCTAGAGCAAAATAGTTGTATTTTCTTCCTGATTCTTCATTTTCTGCAGAAAGAATTTTAGATTCATCTAGTTCAATAACTTCACCTGTTTTTTTAATCACTCTAGCTTTACTTACTTGAAGTGAAGCATTGTTAGAAAAAGGTAAATAGATTTTATTGTATTCTTCAATTCTATCATCAGAATTTAACCATAAAATTTTGTGTTCTAAATAATACTCCGTAAGGTTTTGATCTTCAAAATAAAACTCGGTCACTACTTTGTCTTTGATGGCAACCATATCATTATCTGATCCTGTAATTTGGTAGCTTGGGTTTATTTCCCAGTTATAACTTTCATAGAATGGTGCTGTTTGGGCTATGCTATTACAAGTAATAAATAGGAATAAAATGAGGTTTTTTAAAGGTGTCATGTAGGAATTTATTTTTTCTTTAGGATGATAATTTCTTTTGATGCTTTTTCTGTTTTTTCAACAAATGTATTTACTTTTTGTTGTTGTTCTTTGTTTAGTTTGATAAAATTAAAAACAACATCTTGTTTACACACAATCTTATTTTTATCTGTTGAATATGAAAGATCAATACTAATTAAATCATTTGAATATGAGACAGATGTTGGAAGATAGGAAACTTCATAACCATCTGGAATCTCAATAATATTGGTGTAGGAAAACTGCCTCTTATAATCAAACTCAATACCGTACTTTCTGTCTTCTTTTGTTTTTACTGAAGAAACAATTTTATTAAAATGTGGGTTAATAAAAATTTCAGATCCAATATTTTGTACATAATCTTGAATGCTAAAATTATAGGATACCGAGAAATCTTTATCGTAACTAAATTTATTTTCTTCTTTGAAAGATTTAACTAAAAACTTATTACTACCCTTTAAAAAACGTTTGTTATATAATTCTTTTACATCAGCTTCTTTTCGGGTATTTTCTAAATTATAAAACAAATTGTTTTTGATATAACCAGAGAATGTTGAGTTAGAGGTGCCAATAATATCTCTGTTAGATATTTGAATATAGGTAGTGTCTACAACTTTATTTAAATGAGCGGGTACTACAGGGATTTTTTTAACTTTAAAATTGTTTCCGTTAGCAATTAAGGCTTCTTTGCCCTGAATAAAAGACGACGGATATTCTATTTGTATGTATCTGCCCGTAGCATCTAGATAGTAGGTATTGTTCTTATTTTCATAAGTTAAAATCATGTGATTATCTACCGCAGGTGTTGGAACTTCTTCATAGGTGTATGGTATTTTCCGTGTGCCTATCCAGGTAAGATTACCCTGTAAACCTGCAATTTCTAACATTTTATATAAAATACTGGAGTTGTCTTTACAATCTCCATATTTTTTTTGAAAGACCTCATTAGCTTCTCTTGGTATAAAACCTCCTAGAGCATATTCAAAAGCTATGTATTTAATATTTTGTTGTGTCCAATAATAAATGGCTTTTACTTTTTCTATATCAGATTCTTTTCCCTTGGTAAGTTCTTCAACCAATGTTATTAATGCAGGGTCTGTTTCTTCTTTGTTTATGTTTTCTACCAAAGAATAATACCATGAATAAAGTCCCTCAACACCATCCAATAATTTCTTGGTTTTACCATTTTGTTGGTATGAAGTTATAATTGGAATAATATGAGGTAAAATTGTTTTGTAATTAGGGGCATTAGATTCAATTTCAAATTTCTTTGTGTTTTTAGTTGTCCATGTGTACACATAATTCGTTCCTTTTTTCTTTTTTTTAAAGGTAATTTTAGTCCCATTATTTAACTGAAAAGACTTAAAAGTAAACTGAATATTTTTGTCTGCAATAATGGTTACTTTGTTGTTTATAATAGGATAAAAATCTCCAAAGTAAAAAGCACTCAAAAATCTAGGGTTTTTTATATCATATGTTAATTTTAAGCTGGTTTTACTGCCTTTAGTAAGTTTTGGGTAGATAAAACCTACTTCCTTTGAATCATCATAAAAAGAATCATTCAAATTATTTTTTTCGTTAAAGTCAACCACTTTATTTTCTACATATTTTCCATCTAGCTTACTAAAAGAAGAGGCTTCAATTTTGTCTAGGTTAAAAAAGGTAGAATAACTAATGGATCGTTTAGAATTGTAATTGGCAGAATTATTTAAATACAAATCTTCCTCATATACCTCTTTATGAATTGTAAATGATCCATTGTTAAGTTTAATAGTAATAATAGTTTCTTGTTGAAGCCTAACAATATCATCATTTGGGTATTGTTTTTTGTATTTTTCAAGATCTTGTGAAATCAAGCTACAGCTTATAAATGATAAGAAAATGAGGCAGAAATTTTTCATAAAGGCAAATTAAGAAAAAAAAGCCCAAATAAATACCTAACAAATTCATAATAATGCTTTTTTAATTTCAACTATTCTATCCTGTTTTGGTTGACGAAATCATAAAAAAGCATGCTTTAATTTAATAATATCGTATTTATTTAAAAATCAAGACACTATTATTTGTTTATGTAGATTTAATACTTAGATTTGTTGTCAAACAAAATAATATTTATGCAGCACACTTGGAATCGTTTCTTTTTTTACTTCTACTTTTTTAGCAAAAGCTGAGACTCCATGTGTATAGTATAACAACCATATAACAGAAAGTCTCGAATTTAATTCGAGATTTTTTTTTTGATATAAATGAATAAAATTATTGCCATACAAGGAGCAGAGGGTTCTAATCATCATAAAGTAGCAAGAGACTTTTATGGAGACAACATTCAACTAAAAGAATGCATGTCTTTTGATGCCTTGGTGGCACATTTACTAGATGGCTCTGCTACTGATGGAGTGATGGCTATTGAAAACACAATTGCTGGTTCTATTATTCCAAATTATGCACTCATAGATTCAAATAATTTACATATAGTAGGGGAAGAATATTTAAACATTCATCATCATTTGATGGCATTACCTGGTCAAACAATTAAAAGTATTAAAGAGGTTTGGTCGCATCCAATGGCATTGCTGCAATGTAAAGAGTTTTTTAAAAAGTACCCACACATAAAGCTAGTTGAAGATGTAGATACAGCAGAGGTTGCCAAAAGAATTTCGAAAGAAAATATAAAAGGAGTTGCTGCAATTGCTCCAAAAATAGCTGCAGAAATTTTTGGGTTGGAGGTATTAGAAGATGATATACAAACCATCAAAGATAACTCTACAAGGTTTGTAATTGTTCAAACACAAAAACCAACTATTGCCCCAGATATAATAAACAAAGCTTCTTTAAAATTTCAATTGAATCACAAAAGAGGAAGTTTAGCAGCTTTATTAAATGTATTGAGTGATTGTAAAATGAATTTAACCAAAATACAATCATTACCTGTCATAGAAACACCATGGAAATATTCCTTCTTTGTAGATGTAACTTTTGATCAGATTACAGATTACCAAAAACTGGTAAAAATCATTGAAATTATGGCCGAAGAATTCAAAATTTTAGGAACCTATAAAAACGGTAGAAAATGATGAAAACAGCTAGTAGATTAAACACCGTTCAAGAATACTATTTTTCTAAGAAACTTCGAGAGGTTAGAGCGCTTTCTGCTCAAGGAAAACCCATTATAAATATGGGAATTGGAAGTCCAGATTTACAGCCTCCAACAGAAGTAATTGAAGCGATTCAACAGGCAGTAGTTACTCAAGGGGCTCACAAATACCAAAGCTATCAAGGATTGCCTGAGTTTAGAGAAGCAGTGGCAGATTTTTATAAAAACAAGTACAATGTTGACGTAAACCCAGATAATGAAATTTTGCCGCTGATGGGTAGTAAGGAGGGAATTCTACATATTTCTATGGCTTTTTTAAACAAAGGAGATAAGGTGTTAATTCCAAATCCTGGATACCCAACTTATACGTCTGTTACCAATTTAGTTGAGGCTATTCCTATCTTTTATGAATTAACTTCAAAAAACAATTGGGAGCCAGATTTTGAGCAACTAGCACAAGAAGATGTGTCTAATATAAAAATGATGTGGGTAAACTACCCACACATGCCAACTGGAGCAAAAGCAACCCAAAAACTATTTGAAAAACTGATAGCTTTTGGCAAAAAACATCAGATTTTAATTATTAATGACAATCCATATAGTTTTGTATTAAACAACAATCCACTTAGTATTTTAGGTGTAAACGGATCAAAAGAAACCGCTTTAGAGTTAAATTCTTTGAGCAAGTCTTTTAATATGGCAGGATGGAGAGTAGGCATGTTGTTGGGAGCAAATTCTGTTTTAAAAGAGGTTTTGAAGGTGAAGACACAAATGGATTCTGGAATGTTTTATGGAATTCAACAAGGAGCTATTGCTGCATTAAGAGTTAGTTCATCTTGGTTTTCTGAAATGAATGATGTGTACGAAAAAAGAAGAAAACTTATCTGGGAAATTGCTGATGCTTTAGAATGTAGTTATGATAAAAACACAACGGGTATGTTTGTTTGGGCAAAAACTCCTGAAGGAGTAAAAGCAGAAAACATGGTAGATGATTTATTGTATAATAAAGATATTTTTATTGCACCTGGCTCTATATTTGGGAGTAGTGGAGAGGGATATATTCGATTTTCATTGTGTGTGCCAGAAGAAATAATGATGGAAGCATTAGAAAGATTATAACATGAAGGTTTATATCATAGGAACAGGATTAATAGGTGGGAGTTTTGCATTAGATATTCAACAAGAATATCCTGAGGCTGTTATTTATGGTGTGGATCTAAACGCTCAACACATTAAAGAAGCTCTCGAATGTGGAGTTATTCATGAAGAAGCTAGTTTTGAAGATATACAAAATGCAGATGTAGTATTCTTAACAATACCTGTAGATGTAGCTTTAAGTGTATTGCCAAAGGTTTTAGATATTATTCAAGACAATGCGTTGGTTATAGACGTTGGATCTACCAAGCAACGTATTTGTGAGGTCGTAAAAGAGCACCCAAAAAGAAGAAATTTTTTAGCAGCTCACCCAATTGCTGGAACAGAGTTTTCGGGACCAAAAGCAGCTTTAAGAGGTCTATACAAACAAAAAACTAATATTATTTGTGAGGTAGAAAAAACAGCATTTAAATTACAAGAAAAGGCCTTAGATATTTTCTCTAAAATAGGAATGAGAATTCGATATATGGATGCTGTATCACATGATAAACATATAGCTTATGTATCTCACTTGTCTCATATTAGTTCTTTTATGTTAGGTAAAACAGTTATAGATAAAGAAAAAAACGAACGTGATATTTTTGATATGGCAGGAAGTGGGTTTGAATCTACTGTTAGATTGGCTAAGAGTTCTCCAGCAATGTGGACTCCTATTTTTGAACAAAATAAAGAGAATATAGTAGAAACCTTAGATGAATATATTGGAAATTTAAAACAATTTAAAAAATTGATGGAAGAACATAAGTTTGATCAAGTATTTGAGGAGATGCAACAAACCAATCATATTTCAACAATTCTAAAAGGAATTAAATAAACACAAATAATTTTTATAATTAATAATTAAAATAAGTAGCATAATTTAATAAGTAAAGATGAAGAATACAATAGAATTAAAAACATGGTTGGATGATTTAAACTTAAATCACCCACTCGTAGTAGCAGGGCCTTGTAGTGCAGAAACAGAAGATCAGGTATTAAAGATCGCGCACGAACTAAAAGATTCTGATGTAAACTATTTTAGAGCTGGAATATGGAAGCCAAGAACTAGACCAGGAAATTTTGAGGGTGTAGGTGCACTTGGGTTAAAATGGCTACAAAAAGTGAAGGCTGAAACTGGTATGAAAACAGCTACAGAAGTTGCTAACGCTGCTCACGTAAAACTAGCTTTAGAGCATGATATTGATTTATTATGGATTGGTGCAAGATCTACTGTGAGTCCTTTTATTGTTCAAGAAATTGCTGAAGCTCTTGAAGGTACAGATAAAATAGTATTAGTTAAAAATCCAGTAAATCCAGATTTAGCTCTTTGGCTTGGTGGAATTGAAAGATTATACTCTGCAGATATTAAAAATTTAGGTGTGATCCACAGAGGATTTTCTACGTATGAAAAAACAAGATACCGTAATAACCCAGAGTGGCAAATTGCCATAGAATTACAAAATCGTTTCCCAGATCTACCATTAATATGTGATCCATCTCATATTACTGGAAAAAGAGATATGATATTTGAAGTATCTCAAACAGCATTGGATTTAAATTTTAATGGATTAATGATTGAAACACATACAGATCCAGACAATGCATGGAGTGACGCTGCCCAACAAGTAACGCCAGAAACTCTTATTCAAATGATGGAAGATTTAAAAATTAGAAAAGAAACAGATACAGAAGCTGATTATAGAAATGCATTAAATACATTACGAACTCAGATAGATGTGATAGATCATCAATTAATTGATATTTTAGGAAAACGTATGAAGATAGCAGATGCTATCGGCGAGCTTAAGAAAGATAAAAATGTAGCGGTGTTACAATCTAAGAGATGGAACGAAATTTTAGGAAAAATGATTCTTGAGGGAGAGCAGAATAAGCTTAGTGAAGAATTTATTCTCAGAGTATTTAAAGCCATTCACCAAGAATCGATTAATCATCAAGAAAAAATAATGAATGGATAATTAAAAAGCGGCTTTTTAGCCGCTTTTTAATTATTATTATTCAGTCTTTTGAAGATATACCGTGTTATAAAGATTCCTTTACCATCATTTTTTCCTGCATCACTCTCTACAGCACTTGTAACAAAAGCTAAGTCCCAACCCTCTGTAGACATGGTATTAATTTTAGAAGTTATAACGGCATCATTTGCTGCAATATTTTGAAAACGGATACCAGCAATATTAAAGAAGTTTAACAATTTAGTTTCTTCAAAATTCTTAACTCTAATCTCGGAGCGGTCAGATTTATTTCTTTTATCTTTTGCTTTTTTTCCATCTGTTCTCTCTGAAGTAAAATCTTGATAGTTTCTAGCTTCGTCAGTGCTAATCAATCTAGATCTACCTGCACCACTAGGGATAATAGATTCTACGCTAGTAATTACTTGATATTCATATGTTTGAGCTTCTGTGAAAAAAACACAGCATAAAGCAGCTATCAATAAATAAGTTTTTTTCATAATATAGGTGTTTTTTAAAATTACACTTTAAATGTACAATATTTTAATTAAGAATTGATTTACTTTGCTAGATGACAGGAACAGTTTATAAATCTACTGGAAGTTGGTATTTTGTAAAGTCTGAAAAAGGAGACCTTTATCAATGCAGGATAAAAGGTAAATTTAGAATAAAGGGAATAAAAAGTACCAATCCAATTGCTGTGGGGGATTCTGTAGAATTTGATATTGAAAGAAAGGGTGATGAAGAAATTGGAGTCATCAAATTAATTCATGAAAGAGCAAATTACATAGTTAGAAAATCTGTTAATTTATCAAAACAAACCCAGGTTATTGCTTCTAATATTGACCTAGCATTTCTTTTAATTACCATAAATAATCCACCAACTCTAACCACATTCATAGACCGTTTTCTTGTTACTGCTCAAGCTTATTCTATAAAAGTAATTTTAGTGTTTAATAAGATTGATAGCTATAAGGAAGAGGAAAAAAGGGAGATTGCTTACTTAAAAGATATTTATGAAACAATAGGGTATACCTGTGTTGAGGTTTCAGCTATTAAAAATATAAACTTAGATATTATAAAAAGCCTTATGAAAGGCAAGACTAGTTTATTTTCTGGTCATTCTGGAGTAGGTAAGACAACCTTGCTAAATTCATTAGAGCCAGGATTAAATTTAAAAACAAAACAAATATCAGATCAACATCAGCAGGGACAACATACTACTACTTTTGCGGAAATGTTTGATTTAAGTTTTAATGCAAGCATTATAGATACTCCAGGGATTAAAGGTTTTGGAGTTGTTGCTATAGAAAAAGAGGAACTAGGTGATTATTTTACTGAATTTTTTGCACTAAGAAGTGGTTGTAAATTTCATAATTGTATTCATGTAAACGAACCTCAATGTGCTGTTAAAGATGCTTTAGAGACTGGAGCAGTTTCTTGGTCTCGATACAAAAGTTATCTTCAAATATTAGAGGGAGAAGAAGAAAACTATAGAACTGATATTTGGGAATAGCGAATATCTCATAAAAATTAAAAATCTTAATGAAAACCGTAATTCAACGAGTATCTAGGGCAAGTGTAACTATAGATAAGAAAAATGTTGCAAATATTCTTCATGGTATGCTAGTTTTGCTTGGAATTGAAGAATCAGATACTCAGGAAGATATTAATTGGCTTTCTAATAAAATTATAAATCTTAGAATTTTTGATGACCAAAACGGCGTCATGAATAATTCTTTACTAGACAACCAGGGAGATGTAATAGTTGTTAGTCAATTTACGTTACATGCATCAACAAAGAAAGGGAATAGGCCAAGTTATATGAGAGCTGCTAAGCCATCTACAGCGATTCCTTTGTACAATAAGTTTGTAAAAACTTTAGAATCTAAACTCGGAAAAAAAATTCAAACAGGAAAATTTGGGTCTCATATGGAGTTAGAAATTCATAATGATGGACCCGTTACCATTATCATAGACACAAAAAATAAATTTTAACATTTTTTTAGTTTCCATGGGGATTAATTTAGTATATATTTACCATGGAAACTAATTAATATATTTTAAAAAATGAAAAAAATAATGATGGCAGTAGTAATTATTTCTACTGTTTTGTTCTCTTGTAAAGGAGAAAAGAAAGAAAAAATTGTTGTTAAAGAAGAAGTTAAAGTTGAAGAAACCACTATTGTAAATAATGTAGATTTAACTTCCTCTGTAATGACATGGAAAGGAACAAAACCTACAGGTTCTCACAATGGAACAGTTTCTTTTACAAGTGGAGGGATGGTTGTTGAAAATGGAGTTTTAAAAGATGGGGAGTTTGTCATAGACATGAGTACTATTAAAAACCTTGACATGGCTGGTAGTGAAGGTGCTGGTAAGCTTGAAAAGCACTTAAAAGCTCCAGATTTTTTTGATGTTGCTCTATATCCTACCTCAAAATTTGTAATTACCTCAGTACTAGAAGTTGAAGGTAGTATGGCAGTAACAGGAAACTTAACTATTAAAGATGTAACCAAAAGTATCACAATACCTGCATCTGTTTCAACTGTAGATGGTATAACCACTTTTAAAAGTGAATTATTTAATATAGATCGTGCAGACTTTAATGTAAAATACGGTTCAAAAAGATGGATTGAAGGCTTAAAAGACAAATTTATTGACGATCTCGTAGAGATGTCTTTTACTGTTGTAACAAAATAATAATAAAAACCATTACATATGAAAACTTTAAAAATCGACAGACCAAAATGTGGATGTGGAAACACATCAGACTCACAAGGATTTTGTGACGGATCACATTCAAACAAGTAACCAAAAGCCCAAAACTATGTTTTGGGCTTTTTTATTATACTTGAATTTCAGTTGTACTCTTAACCTGTTCTATGCTAAAGGTACTATGCGTACTCCCAATATGCTTAATGGTAGTAAGTTTAGTAACCATAAATTCACGATACTCTTTCATATCAGACACATGAATTTTTATGATATAATCATAATCTCCACTCACATGAAAACACTCAGAAACTTCATCTAATTTTAAAATTTCTTTTTCAAAATTTGACAAGAATTCTTTAGAGTGCTGCAGTAGTTTTATATGGCAAAAAATAAGAAATGATTTGTTAATTTTTTCCTTGTCTATTATCGCCACATATTTTTTTATAACACCTTCTTTTTCTAATTTCTTTATTCTTTCATATACAGCTGTTACAGACAAGTTTAATTGTAAAGAAAGCTGTTTACTCGTTTTTTTACTGTCATTTTGAAGCAGACTAATTAATTTTTTATCAATATGGTCTAATTTCATTTGTATGTCTTTTTATTAGATTTTATTTTAAAAATTATAAAGCGAAAAATTTTCTAAATAATTCAATTAATATATAAAATTAAAGATTTTTTATTTATTATTAATGTTTTTTAATTAAAAATAATCTGTTATTGTGTTTTATAGTTGATAAATTATCTATTTATAATTAAATTTGATAAAAATACTTCAGATATGAGTTTCAATCCAGCAGACAATATTCAAGATCTTCAAAATTTTGGAGAATTTGGAGGTGTAAACCCTTCAATTTCAGATTCATCAACCTATACTTTTATGGCAGCCAAAACCATGGCTGACACCTTTGAAGGGAATACAGACGGTTGTCATTTGTATTCTCGTCATACCACACCAAGTAATTTATGTTTAGGGGAAGCACTCGCTGCTATGGAAGGTACAGAAACAGCCAATGTATCTGCTTCAGGAATGGGGGCTATCACTCCAGTATTATTGCAATTATGTGGCGCAGGTGATCATATTGTGTCCAGTAGAACTATTTATGGAGGCACCTATGCATTTTTAAAGAATTTTACACCTAGGTTAGCTATTCAAACTTCTTTTGTTGATATCACAAATTTAGAAATAGTGGAGGCTTCAATTACTGAGAATACCAAGGTTTTATATTGTGAATCTGTGAGTAACCCTTTATTAGAGGTAGCCGATATTAAAGAATTAGCTGCATTAGCAAAAAAGTATTCGTTAACGCTGGTAGTAGACAATACATTCTCACCATTGTCTATTTCTCCTATTCAATTAGGAGCAGATGTTGTGGTGCATAGTCTAACTAAATTTATTAATGGTTCTTCAGATGCAGTAGGTGGTGTTGTTTGTGGAAGTCAAGAATTTATAGATCAATTAAGAAGTGTCATAGATGGTGCTTGCATGCTTCTTGGATCTACCATGGATAGCCTTCGTGCTTCCTCAATTTTAAAGAATTTAAGAACACTTCATATTCGTATGAAGCAGCACAGTTATAATGCTTCTTATTTAGCCAATAAGTTTGAAGCTGATGGTATAAAAACAGTGTATCCTGGATTAGAATCCCATCCATCCCATCAACTATTTACTTCTATGATGAATACTGAATATGGATACGGAGGAATGTTAACTATAGATGCTGGTTCTTTAGAAAAGGCCAATGCACTCATGGAAGCTATGCAACATAACAACGTTGGCTATTTAGCAGTAAGTTTAGGTTTTTATAAAACATTATTTTCTGCTCCAGGAACTTCTACTTCTTCAGAAATTCCTGAAGAAGAACAAGTAGAAATGGGTTTATCAGATGGTTTAATTCGTTTTTCAATAGGGTTAGATAACAATATCGAAAGAACGTATCAGACCATAAAAAAGTGCATGAAAGAGGTTGGGGTTTTAACTAGTGAATCTTTAGTTTCAAATTAAAAATCTCTAAAAGCTCTGTAGAATAATTCTTTAGATAATTTTTTCATGTTGCTATCTTTAAATCTTTCTTCTGAAAGACTTTTTGTATTCCATCTTTTTCCTTCTTTGATTAATTTAAAACTAAATAGAGAAGATGTTGAATCTTTTTGATCAAGTAATGGGTAGCGTAAATCTTTATAAATAACTTGTTTGTTGTTTAAAGAACTTAACGTATAAAATTCATTACTAAACCATCGTAATGTTCTTATGTCTGGATGATTAACATCCAGAAGAGTATGGTTCTTAGGAATATTTATAAAGTTGGTAGGTCTTGTGTTGTTATCAAAAATTGAATAAAAAGCCATCGTGTAATTTTTATCAGTTTCTGCAACTGCGTACCATAAAACATTGTTTAAAATTGTGGGTTGTGCGCTAAATTTTGAATAGTTAATGTTCGCTTTCTGAAAAGACTTTTTAAAAGTTTGATCTACATATATTTTATTACCAATGGTAAAGATCATATATGCAGAGCTAAGATAAAGGCCAGCTTTTGTCCATCTTCTTCGTGTAGGGTTTTTCCGATTAAAAAACATGGCAATAATTATACAAAGTAGAAAGGGAAGGGTGTATAGTGGATCTGCTACAGCAATGTTATTAAAAGCAACTCTATAATCTGAAAAGGGTAAAAATAATTGTGTTCCATAAGGAGTGAAACTATCGAGAATTGGGTGGGTAAAAATAGATAAAAAGAACAACCAGATCCAATCTTTTAAGTTAGTTGTTCCTTTTCTTTTAGGCCCATAATCGTAGGCTTTTGAACTTATAAAGCCAAAGATAAAGGCTCCTAAAATTGCAAAAATAATAGAATGCATAAATCCTCTATGAAAAGCTAGGCTGTCTATTTCATTGGAATAATAAAGACTCCCAATAAGTACATCTAAGTCTGGAATTGTACCACCAATAGCCCCAAAGAGAATGGCTTTATTTCCTATTTTCTTTCCTAAAGCTATTTCGCCACAAGCAGCTCCTAAAACAATCTGAGTAATTGAATCCATGGATGCAAATGTAACCAACTCATTTCACTTGCATAGCTTCTTCTAAAATCGTAACATTACAAAACAAAAACTGAAAATATGCAAGACCAAGAAAATCTTTCAGAGATAAAAATACAAGACCAAAAAATTATGGAGAATAGCGAGCTTTCAATTTTTGAGGCTATGATTCCTATCATCATTTTAGTAGGGCTGTTGGCCTATAATGTTTTTATTTTTGGAGATGATTCATTAAGTGGTTCAAACCAGTTTATATTATTAATAGGAGGAGCCGTAGCAGCAATAGTAGGTTTTAGAAATAAGGTTTCTTTTTCTAGAATGATGGATGAGGTTGCAGAGAATGTTAAGTCTACCTCTAGTGCTATATTTATTCTATTAATGGTAGGAGCATTAGCAGGTACCTGGCTGGTCAGTGGAATTATACCTACAATGATCTATTATGGATTACAGATTTTAAACCCCACAATTTTCTTACCAGCATGTTTAATTATTTGTGCAGTTATTTCTGTAGCAACCGGAAGTTCTTGGACTACTTCAGCAACGGTAGGTATTGCGTTAATTGGAATTGCGGGTGCTTTAGATATTTCTCTAGGAATGACAGCAGGAGCTGTTTTATCTGGTGCTTATTTTGGAGATAAAATGTCACCAATGTCAGATACAACGAACTTAGCTCCAGCAATGGCAGGAACAGATTTATTCACACATATAAAGTATATGTCTTACACTACAGTTCCTACATTTATAGTAACCCTAATTATTTTTATAATCATAGGACTTACACTTACTGTTAATGGTGATGCAGATACTTCAGCGATGCTGGCAGATATAGACAAGGCTTTTAATATTAGTCCTTGGTTATTTTTAGTGCCAGTTATGGTAATTGGTCTTATTATAAAAAAAACACCTCCCTTAATAGCTTTACTTGCAGGAACTCTTTTAGCAGCAATTTTCGCCTTATTTTTTCAGCCACAAATTATTATGAATATTGCAGGTGCAACTGAATTAACATTTAACTCAGCCTACAAAGGATTGATGACTGCAATAACTGTAGATACGGCTATAGCAACAGACAATGAAATTTTAGCAAAGTTGTTTACAGCTGGAGGTATGGCAAAAATGATGGGAACGATCTGGCTTATTTTATGTGCCATGGTTTTTGGAGGAATTATGGATGCCATTGGAGCTTTGGCAAAGATTAGTAGCTTTATGTTACAACTTTTTGATTCTGTTTTTGGGTTATTTGCCAGCACAGTATGTACATGTATTGGATTAAATTTTACCGCTTCAGATCAATATTTGGCGATAGTAGTGCCAGGTAAAATGTATTCTAAAGCTTTTAAAGAAAAAGGCTTAGCTCCTGAAAACTTAAGTAGAACCCTAGAAGATTCTGGAACAGTTACTTCAGTATTAATACCCTGGAATACCTGCGGGGCTTATCATTCTGGTGTATTAGGAGTAAGTGTTGGAGAGTATTTTATCTATGCAATTTTTAATTGGTTATCACCATTTACAACGTTATTGTTTGCTGCATTCAGAATTAAAATTAGACAGTTAGCAGCTAAATAATAGTTAAATAAACCAATTCCACACCAGTCCAAATCTTATGGTGAAATCTCTGTAAGGATAATTTGGAGCAGAGAAATAATTTCTAGTTCCAAAGTCAGAAAGTGCATTGTCTACTCTAAAGAAAATTCGAGTTCTTCTAATTTGTGCATTAAAAAAGATATCTACTGAAGGAAATCCAATTTCTTCAGAATTTTGAAGTGTAAATTCTGCTAATAATGGATTATAAGCATTGGCCTTGTAGGATGTAAAATAGTTAAACGTAGCACCAATTTGAACCTGCATAGGTTTTCCTTTAAACCAATAATCTCTATAATATAAAGTATTTCTAGTAACTAGTTCTGGAACTCTAAAAACCGAAGATCCACCACTAACATTTTGATACATAACGGTGTTATCTAAAGCAAATCTTTTGTAAGCAAATTCCTTATTAACTTTCACTTTTAGATACGTAATATTGTCTACATATTGTTTTGGTTTGTTGTCTTCACTAAAATAAGTATAGTTTTCAATATTAGTTAGATGGATGTTAGTGCTTAACCACTTAGAGTCAAATTGAAATCCTAGGTCTTGTGTTCTTATGTTTTCAAAATCATTTTCCCAATTATATTCGTCATAGGTGCTTTGATGAAGTAAGAAATTATAATTTGGAGATTTAGAATTTAAAAGAATACTGGCTTTAATGCTAAATAAACTGTCTTTTTTGTAGGATAAATTTCCTTGAAGATTGGTTCCTGCAAGTCTCGCTGATCCTGGAGTTATTTCACCAGTAGCATCTAATTGAAATTTACTCACTTTAGCTTTCCAGTCTGCCCCAAAAGACGCACCACTACCCTGTAACTTTTGTTTGGTTATTCCGCTAGTTTGATTAATAATTTTATCATACCCATAGGAATAATTCATGATACTAGATTTTACCCTAAAAGTTCCTAAAATGTATTTAGAATTAAATTCTAAGAAGAATTGATTTTTTAGAAAAGAGTTTTTAACTACATCTCTAATTTCTCCCGAAAAATTAGTGTTTCCTAAAAAATTTGTAGATGAGTTTTGTAAGAATTCATACCCTTTTTTACTACTTTCAAAAACATGACCTATTTTAAGGTTCGTAAAATCTTTTTGGTTCACAGAGTCTTTAGAGGCAAGTAGTTGATAGTCTTGTTCTAGGTAAATTCTTGAAGTTTTTAAGAGATTCTCTGTGTCAATTAAATTTACATCTAGCCTGGCTCTGTCTGAAAAATTAGGGTCATTTTCAAGAAAAGCAACTAACGATTCGTTTGTTAAACCACCACTTTCCTCATTTAAAACATCTTGAGTAGAAATATGTCCTCTGATGGCATACTCACCCTTTTTAGTTTCATAATGAAATGTAGTTCTAAAATTACCCTGACTTACCAGAGACGCTCTATATTTTCCTAGGGAACGTAATCCTGTATAAGCAATCGAAACATTTAATCTTCTCGAAAAATTTAAGGTAAAAAAAGAATCTAAAAATCTACCTTGCTCTAGGGTAGTTAAAAACATAATCTCAGATGTGGTAGTAGGAACCTCAAAGTAATTTATGTCTTCAACTTCTTTGTAAGAGAACTGTTTTGCAGAAAAACCTATATCTGGTGTATTGCTAATTCTATCAAAATCATATGTTAAGCGATTAAAAGTTTGACCAATATTATGAAAAGGTAACAAACCAAAATTATCTTTTCTTAAAAAATTAAATTTATAGTGTTTATTGATATTGAGAGTTGTATCTATGTATGTAGTGTCATTGTAGTAGGAGAAAATTTTATAATCTGTGTAGAAAGTTTTGGCACTTAATTTAATTTTTTTTGTACCACTATTATCTTGAATTATACTATCATTGAGCACAAAATTAGCTTTATCCTTCATTTTCCTCTGCTTGTCAAAAGGTTTCATTTCTTGACTGAAAACACCCGTGGTTGAAAGGCTAATTAGAAAAAGGAAGTAAATAATTCTTTTCATTGAAAAATCTTCTGCAAAACAAAAGTAAACTTTTAAATGGAAAAGAATTCAAATAATTATCTTGAAAAAATGTTAATTTGGCAGTATGTTAAAAAATAATTTTAGTGGGTTTCAATTAGAGGTTGGAACAGATGAGGCTGGAAGGGGTTGTTTGTCTGGTCCAGTGGTAGCTGCAGCTGTTATTTTACCTACTAATTTTAAGCATGAATTATTAAACGACTCTAAACAATTATCAGAATCTAAAAGGAATATACTTCGTCCTATCATAGAAAAAGAAGCCTTATCTTATGGTGTTTCTTTTGTTCATCACAATGAAGTAGATCAACTGAATGTGCTACAAGCATCAATTATGGGTATGCACCGTTCTATTAGCAACATGAAAATTGTTCCTGAATATATTATTGTAGATGGAAATAAATTTAGAGAGTATCGCAACATTCCATACCAAACTATTGTAAAAGGAGATGCGAAATACATGAGTATAGCGGCAGCATCAGTTTTGGCAAAAACCTACAGAGATGATTTTATGAAAAAAATTCATTTAGAATTTCCAGAATATAATTGGAAAAAAAATAAAGGGTATCCAACAAAAGAACATAGAAATGCTATCAAAGAGTTTGGTATTACAAAATATCACAGAAAAACATTTAGGCTAGTTCCAACTCAATTAAAATTAAATGTCTGATGTAAATACTTCTACGTCAAAAAGATCTTTAAAATGAATGAGAATTTTACTTTTAACTTCATTTAAATCAATTTTTCCCCCTAATTCAACCTCTAAAGAAGTGACCGCTTTTCCTTTAATTCCACAAGGTATTATATGGTCAAAATAGCCAAGATTGGTGTTTACATTTAAAGCAAAACCATGCATGGTTACCCAACGGCTACTTCTTATACCCATCGCACAAATTTTTCTAACAAATGGAGTACCAGTGTCTATCCAAACACCAGTTTCACCTTTACTTCTCTCACCTTTAATTCCGTATTCAGCTAATGTTTTAATAATTACTTCTTCCAACAAACGAAGGTACTTGTGTATATCTGTAAAAAAATTCTCAAGATCTAAAATAGGATATCCTACAATTTGCCCAGGACCATGATAGGTAATATCGCCCCCTCTGTTGATTTTATAATAAGTGGCTTTTTTTTGTCTTAATTGCTCTTCATTAATTAAAAGATTGCTTAGGTCTCCACTTTTTCCGAGTGTGTATACATGAGGATGCTCAACAAAAAGGAAATAGTTTGAAGTAGGTTTCTGGGTACTCCCTTTTCTGTTGTTTCTTTTTACGGCTATAATCTCATCTAGTAAAGAGGTTTGATAATCCCAGATGTCTTTATAATCTCTTAATCCTAAGTCTTTTAGTAAAATTTTCTTATTAGTCGCCATCGATAGTAAATATAAATATTTAATTATATTTGATGTGAAGCCTTAATGCTTTTTTATTGAATTTAAAAACCATGAAAAAAAGTTTACTCACCATTCTTTTTTGTTCAATAGTTATGACTGGATTTACTCAGTCTTTTTATTGGAAAAAAATTAAAAATACACCTTCTGAAAAGACATCAATCTTAAAAAATTTTGATAAAAATAAATATCAATTATTTTCTTTAAATCTAGATAATTTTAAAATTTTATTAGCGGATGTGCCCTCAAGAAAAAATATTGGATCTAGCCCTATGGTTGTTATTAATTTTCCTGATAAAAAAGGAAATATGGAACAATTTCAAGTTTCAGAAACGTCTACATTGGCCCCTGAAATTGCAATAAAATATCCAAACATAAAAACATATATTGGTTTTAGTTTAGATAACCCAGGTGGAAGGATTCGTTTTAGTATTTCACCTCAGGGTTTAAAAACCATGTCTACCTACCCAAACAAACCAGCTCTTTTTACCGTTCCATTAAACAAAGGGGATAAATCACTTTACATTTCGTATGACAGAAGCATGAGAATTGATTCAAAAAAAGATTTTGAATGTTTAACAGAGAATGAAAATGTACCCATTAAAGAAATTATTTCTTTAAATAGAGATGCAAACGATCAGATTCTAAGAACATTAAGAATTGCAATATCAACAACAGGAGAATATACGAATTTTTGGGATGATGGAGATGACACAAATGGTGATGCTCAAGAAGATGCTTTAGCAGCTTTAGTTTCTACATTGAATAGAACTAATGAGGTTTTTGAGGTAGATATGGCAATCACATTTCAACTTGTAACTGGAACTGAAATAATTTATCCTACATCATCCACAGATCCATATACAGGAAGTTTTAATAGTCAATTACAATCAACGTTAACCTCTGAAGTAGGTGAATCAAATTATGATATTGGACATTTATTTAATTATGGTGGAAATAATGGAAACGCTGGATGTATTGGGTGTGTATGTGTAGACGGTCAGAAAGGCAGTGGTTTTTCATCTCACTCATTTACAGACAATGATGGTGGACCTAATATGGATGATTTTTTTGATATCGATTATGTGCCACATGAAATTGGTCATCAAATGGGAGGAAATCATACTTTTTCTCAGAGTAACGAGGGAACCGGAGTCAATTATGAACCTGGTAGTGGAACTACAATTATGGGGTATGCTGGAATCACAGGGGCAAACGATGTTCAAGATCATAGTGATCCCTATTTTCATTATGGAACAATCAACCAAGTTTTAAATAATTTAGATACACGAACCTGTTGGACTTCTTCAGAAATTACAAATAATCCACCAGTTGCAGATGCAGGAGATGATTACACAATTCCTCAAGGAACTGCTTTTAAATTAGTAGGTTCGGCCTCAGATTCAGACGAGGAGGATGTATTAACATATACCTGGGAACAAGTAGATTCAGGTACAACTACTAGTAGTAATTTTGGACCTACCAAAACATCAGGAGCGGTATGGAGATCAAGACCACCAAGTTCAAATCCAATTAGATATATGCCAGTAAGGTCTCGAGTTTTGTCGGGTGAATTAACAGAAGCTAATCCTCAAGAAACAGAAGATAATACTTCATGGGAAACAGTGTCTACAGTTGCTAGATCATTAAATTTTGCATTAACAGTTAGAGATAGATCAGAAACAAATGGTGTGGGACAATTTCCACAATCAGATTTTGATTTTATGACCGTTACCGTAGACGGAAGTTCTGGACCATTTGCAGTAACTTCTCAGACTACTAATGAAACATGGAATGTGGGTGAAAGCCAAACCATAACATGGGACGTTGCAGGAACAGATACAGGTAGTGTAAATACCTCTTCGGTAAATATTTATCTATCCACAGATGGAGGGCTTACATTCCCTTTTTTAGCAGCAAGTAATGTAGCTAATGATGGAAGTCATACTTTTTCTGTTCCTTCAGTTGATGGAGATACTGATCAGTTGAGAGTAATGGTAGAGGGCAACGATAATATTTTTTATGCAATAAATTCAACAAATTTCACACTACAAGAATCAGAATTTGCTATGACTGTAGAAGAACCGTCTGTTACAGTTTGTTCACCAAATGATGTTATTTATAATTTTACCTACAATACCTTTCTAGGATTTACAGGGACAACATCTTTTTCAACCGAAGGCTTGCCCTCTGGATTAAGTGCAACATTTAGTTCTAATACAGCCAGTACAGATGGAGTAGGTATAGAATTAGTTATTAGTAATATTGGAGTATTAAATGAAGGAACTTACAATTTTCAAATTACGGGTACATCGGGTGCTATCGTCAAAAGTACTGATGTAGATTTTTCAGTTTTTTCAAATATATTGGAAATACCAGTACTAACTTCACCATCGATGAATATTACAGGAGTAGGGCTTTCTCCCGTTTTTTCATGGGAAGAAATTTCAAATACAAGTTCCTATGATATAGAAATAGCTACTGATCAACAATTCAGTTCCGTTTTATTTAGTGAAAATATATCTACAAATTCGTTCAGTGGTGCTAGTCTAGAGGAATCTACAGTTTATTATTGGCGTGTAAAAGCCAAAAATACATGTGGGGAAGGCGATTTTTCAGAGATAAGCTCTTTTACCACTCAAAATTGTTCTGTGTGTTTTTCTGATGGAAATACTTCCTATGTTACTAGTACAACTAGAGTAGTTTTTAATACCATAGACAACTCCTCCGGAAAACCAGGTGCTTACAGTGATTATACAAGTATAAGTACTACTGTTAGACCTGATGAAATTCATGATTTAACTGTTCAGGTAAATACTGATGGAGACTATATTGTTCACACAAAAGTTTGGATTGATTGGAATCAAGATTGTGATTTTGATGATGTTAATGAGGAATATGATTTAGGAACGGCTGAAAATGTAGCTGATGCAGCTACAACATTAAGCCCTTTATCTATAACAATTCCATCGGATGCTATCGAAGGACTTACAACCATGAGAGTATCTACCAAGTATGCTTCAGATCCAACCTCATGTATGACTGGTCAAGATGCTGAGGTAGAGGACTACACCCTAGCTGTAGATGCAACACTATTTGTAGAAGATTCAATCTTTGAAGGATTTAATTTATATCCTAATCCATCAAATGGAAGCTTTAACTTGAAGTTTAATACAGAATCAAATGAGAATGTAGAAATCCAATTATATGACTTAACAGGAAGGTTGGTAAAAGAGTTGCAATTTTCTAATTTATCTTTTCAATTTTCTGAGAGAATTTCATTTCAAAATACAGCCAAAGGATTCTATGTGTTAAAAATTAAGAATGGAACTAAACAAACTTCAAGAAAATTACTCATTGAATAAAATTTTAAAATCATGTAACTATTATTAAATAGTTGAAGTTATAAAATTAAATAAATTACTTTTGTTGTATGTCTATAGAAGTTCATGCTGTATCAAAGTCTTACGGAATTCAATCGGCGTTAAATGAAATCAGTTTCTCTGCTAAAAAAGGGGAAATTATTGGGTTTTTAGGTCCAAACGGGGCTGGAAAATCTACTATGATGAAGATTTTAACTGGTTTTATTTTACCTTCAAAAGGAACCGTTTTTGTATCGGGGATTAATGTTTTAAAAAATCCAATAGAGGCAAAGACTCATATAGGATATCTTCCAGAACAGAACCCATTGTATGAAGACATGTATGTGAAGGAATATTTGCAATTTCAGGCATCAATTTTTAAGGTTTCAAAAGAAGTTACAACAACAGTTATAAAAACTGTGGGTTTAATGCCAGAGGTTCATAAAAAGATTGGTCAACTTTCAAAAGGATACCAACAAAGAGTAGGTATAGCTGCAGCTATTATTCACAATCCAGATGTGCTAGTTTTAGACGAACCGACCACTGGACTTGATCCAAATCAAATCCAAGAAATAAGAACTTTAATTAAAGAGTTAGGAAAAGAAAAAACAATTTTATTTTCTACTCATATTATGCAGGAGGTAGAGGCTGTTTGTGATCGAGTCATCATTATGAAAAAAGGAGAGTTGTTAATAGATAAACCTATCAACGAGTTAAAGAAAAGCAATGAACAAATTATAGAGGTTACTTTTGATTACAAGATTGAGGAACAATTTATTCAGAGGTTACCAAATATGATAACCTTTAAGAATAACTTTGACAATACTTGGTATATAACGTTTGATTCAACCGAAGACATGAGACCTGTAATTTTTGATTTTGCTAAAGAAAATGGATTAAAAATTTTAGAGTTAAATTCAAAAAACCAAAGTTTGGAAACACTTTTTACTGAGCTTACTGCTTAATTTAATTTGAAATTAACATGTTGATCTTCTAGTGTTTTTAAGAGCTCACTACTAATTTTTATTTTTGTGTTTCTGCTAGGAACTTCCAACTCTATTTCTTCTTGTACATCATAAATTACAAACTTTAGAGATTGTTTTCCTTTATGTTTTTGGAACAAGGTATGAAAACGCTGTATGGATTTCTCATGAATATCTTCTACAGGTATTTTAATTGTAACTTTTTTGCATAAATCATCCATTACGTCGTGCAACAATTTAAATTCTGTAAATTTTAACCTAGCATCCCCTTCAATCCCTTCTTTATTTGTCCATCCTTTTTGAATTGTAGTTCTCACAAATAAGAAAGAATTTGAGACTAAGAAATGTTTAAATTTTAGGTAATCTTCTCCAAAAATCCGAAACTCAAAACTGTCTAAATAATCTTCAATAAAGAAGGAAGCCCATCCTTTTCCAGCTTTTGAAACTTTGTGTTGAACTTCTGTAATGATACCAGCAAAAACTAAATTAGTACCTACATATTTTTGCAGATCACTTTTAAAATGACCCACACTTGCATTACAAAATTTTAATTCATTTTTAAAATCATCTAGTGGATGAGCAGAAATATAAATCCCTACTACTTCTTTTTCTTTGGCAAGTTCTTCCATATTCCCCCAGGCTTCGCAGCTTGGAATATCTGGCTCAGGGAATTGAACATCCGAAGCTTCTCCAAATAAAGATACTTGCGCAGAATTTAAATTTTCTTGGTATTTACTTCCATATCTAATAGCTTTCTCTATAAAGGTTTGCCCTTTTTCATCTTCAGCAAAATATTGTGCTCTATGTGTGCTGGAAAAAGAATCAAAACCTCCAGCTAAAATTAAACCATCAAAAGCTTTTTTATTGGCAGCTCGTAAATCTATTCTTTTGGTTACATCAAAAATTGATGTAAAATGACCATTTTCTTTTCGTTCTTTAATGATTGCTTTTACAGCCGAACTACCTACTCCTTTAATGGCACCCATTCCAAAACGAACAGCACCTTGTTTGTTTACAGAAAATTTTAAATAGGATTCGTTAATATCTGGACCTAGAACTTCTAAGCCCATAGATTTACATTCTTCCATAAAGAAAGAAACAGATTTAATATCATTCATGTTGTTAGACAGAACAGAAGCCATGTATTCTGCAGGGTAGTGAGCCTTAAGGTAGGCTGTTTGATAGGCTATCCATGCATAACAAGTAGAATGAGATTTATTGAAAGCATAGGATGCAAAAGCTTCCCAGTCTTTCCAGATTTTTTCTAGTTTCTCAGATTCATGACCATTTTCTCCTGCTTGATTGATAAATTTAGGCTTCATTTTTGCCAAGACAGCAGCTTGCTTTTTTCCCATTGCTTTTCTTAATACATCGGCTTCACCTTTTGTAAAGTTGGCTAGTTTTTGAGAGAGTAACATTACCTGCTCTTGGTAAACGGTAATTCCATAGGTTTCAGCTAGATATTCTTCCATAGCCGGTAGGTCATATTCAATATCTTCCTTACCGTGTTTCCTATTAATAAACGATGGAATATATTCCATTGGACCAGGTCTATACAATGCATTCATGGCAATTAAATCTCCAAAAACAGTAGGTTTAAGAGAACGCATATGTTTTTGCATACCTGGTGATTCATACTGGAAAATTCCAATGGTTTCACCACGCTGAAATAATTCGTATGTTTTTTCGTCATCTAACGGAAAATTTTCTGGATCTAGCAGAACACCATGTCTGGCTTTTACAATTTTTACAGTATCTTTTATAAGCGTTAATGTTTTTAATCCTAAAAAATCCATTTTTAATAATCCAGCGCTTTCAACAACAGAATTATCAAACTGAGTAACATACATGTCTGAATCTTTTGCTAAAGCTACTGGAACAAAATTGGTGATATCTGAAGGAGTGATGATAACCCCACAGGCATGAATTCCTGTATTTCTTACAGAGCCTTCTAGGATAGCAGCTTTGTTAATGGTTTCAGATTCTATTCCGTCTCCCTCTGACATGGCTTTTAATTCGTTGACCATATCTTTTTCTTCAGAACGTAAAGCAGCAATTTTCCCTTTGCTTTTCTCATCTGTTCCAAAAATATTTTTCAGTTTAACATTTGGTATTAATTTTGCAATTCTATCTGCCTCAAATAGTGGTAAATCAAGTACTCTTGCTGTATCACGAATGGAAGATTTTGCAGCCATGGTTCCATAGGTGATAATTTGAGCAACCTGATTGGCTCCATATTTATTAATTACATAGTCCATTACTCTTCCTCTTCCTTCATCATCAAAATCAATATCAATATCAGGCATAGATACACGTTCTGGATTTAAGAAACGCTCAAAAAGTAAGTCATATTTAATGGGATCTATATTGGTAATCCAAAGACAATACGCAACAACAGAACCAGCAGCTGATCCCCTTCCTGGGCCCACAGAAACATCCATCTTTCTTGCTTCCCTGATAAAGTCTTCTACAATCAAAAAATACCCTGGATATCCCGTATTTTCAATAACTTCTAACTCAAAATTAAGTCGCTCTTTTATAGACTCTGTGATTTCTCCATAACGTTTTTTTGCGCCAATATAAGTGATGTGTTTAAGATAGTTATTTTCACCTCTTTTTCCACCGTCCTCTTTGTCTTCCTCAGATTGAAATTCAGCTGGAATATCAAATGCTGGCAAAAGAACATCTCTTGCTAGCGAGAAAACTTCAATCTTGTCTACAATTTCCTGAATGTTAGCTATTGCTTCAGGAATGTCTGCAAACAATTCTTTCATTTCATCACTTGACTTAAAATAATATTCGTCATTAGGCAGCCCATACCTATAGCCTCTTCCTTTTCCTTTTGGAGTAGCTTGTTTTTCTCCTTCTTTAACACACAATAAAATATCGTGTGCATTTGCATCTTCTTTGTTTAAATAAAATATGTTATTGGTTGCAACAACTTTAATTTGATGGTTTTTAGCAAACTTTAGAAGTGTTTCATTTACTATACGCTCATCCTCTTGATTGTGTCGCATCAATTCGATATACAAGTCGTCACCAAATTGTTGTTTCCACCAGATGAGGGCTTCTTCAGCTTGTTTTTCTCCTACATTTAATATTTTATTTGGTACTTCTCCATAAGTATTACCGGTTAATACGATAACATCTTCTTTGTATTGCTCAATAATTTTTCGATCTATCCTGGGAACATAATAGAATCCGTTGATGAAAGCAATGGAAGACATTTTGGCTAGATTATGATATCCTTTTTTTGTTTTTGCAAGTAAGACAATTTGGTATCCATTGTCCTTTCTTTTTTTATCTAAATGATCTTCACAGACATTAAATTCACATCCAAGAATTGGCTTTAAAATTGTTTCATTTGGAGTTTCTCCATTTTCTTCAGAGATCTCATTTTTAGCTAATGCTTGTTTGTTGTGTTTTAAAATGGCACTCACAAAATGAAATGAAGCCATCATATTTCCAGTGTCAGTTAATGCAATTGCAGACATATTATCTTTAGCTGCAGCTTTTACTATATTTCCAATTTGGATTGTAGATTGCAAAACTGAAAACTGAGTATGATTATGAAGGTGGGCAAATTGAACATTTTCTAATTGAGATAGCCCAGCTGATGTATTAGATGTTGTTTCGTTTTCTTTTAGAGAAGCTAAACGTTTTCTAATTTTTTCACTTTCTTTCTTGAGATTAATGTGTTTTAAACCTATTACCTGAATGGGTTTTGGATTAGCCTCTGAAAAGTTTTTAAAATAATCTTCATCAACATCTAATTTTTCTTTTGAAAATTCCCTTAAACGAATTAATTCTAAGAAACATCTAGTCGTAGCTTCAACATCTGCTGTGGCATTGTGAGCTTCTCCAAAATTTACACCAAACAAATGATTGTGTAGTTCTGTTAAGGTAGGTAGTTTAAACTTTCCTCCACGTCCACCAGGAATTTGACATAATTGTGCAGTATGTTCTGTGCAAGTATCTAGAACAGGGAGTTTGTTTAGGCTGTTTGAAATTCCCAAGCGGTGAAATTCACAACCCATAATATTTAAATCAAAATTTACATTTTGACCAACAATAAATGTAGTTTTTTCTAGAACTTCGTTAAATAAGACTAAGCATTCTTTTAAAGGAATTCCTTGTTCTTGAGCTAAATCAGTAGAAATACCGTGTATTTGTTCTGCATCGTAAGGAATGTTAAATCCATCAGGCTGAATCAGGAAATTATTGTGCTCTAGCACATTCCCCATATTGTCATGCAACTGCCATGCTATTTGTATGCATCTTGGCCAATTGTCTGTATCGGTAATAGGAGCATTCCAGCTCTTTGGTAACCCAGTGGTTTCCGTATCAAAAATCAAGTACATAGTTGCGGATTTCTTACCTAGAAATTAGAAAAAATAAAAATACTAAAAAGTGAAAGAAAAACACCGGAAGAGTTATTCGGTTTTATTAACAATTAAGGGTTGGTAATAAATGCTATTGTTTTTTCAACAACAAACCTAAAATCTATCGGAAGCTTTGTTTTTGTCCAAGGTTGAGATGTGCCAAATACATGATTAGATTCTGGAACAACAATGAGTTTACTGGATAGATTCCAATTGTGGAGGTTTTGTGCATGCACAAAAGGTACAGATAAATCCTTATCTCCATGAACTATTAGATGTGGGATCATCATTTTTTTTACTGCATTTTTAACACTTAAGCGTTTTTTATTTTTTATAAAATTATAGTAGAATTGAATGTAGTGTGGCATTTTTTGTTTGGTTCTTCCATTTAAAATATACAAGACACCATCCTCTTTCCATTTATCTAATTCGGCACCTTCATGAAAGATTGTTCTATTAAGATCACATACTGCAGCCCAAGTAACTAGTTTTTTTATTCTTGAATCCTCTGTTGCCTTTATGATAGCTATTGCACCACCTCTTGAGTGACCAATTAGTGAAATATTATTGGTATCTATCTCATTTTTAAATTCTGTAGTAGTGCAAATCCAATTGATAATACTTTCTAAATCATCTAATTCTATTGTGTAGTTATTGTTTCCAAAGGCATCTAGATCAGGAAAATCAATGGGTTGATCTGGAGTGCAACCATTGTGAGAAAAATTAAATTTTAGCAAAGCCAGCCCAGCTTTTAAAAAATTGGAAGACATCAAGTCAAATGCTCCCCAATCTTTATATCCTTTGTATCCGTGACAGAAGATAACCAATGGTTTTTGTTTGTTAGTTTGATTAAAATACAAATCTGTACTAATGGATTTGTTGTATTTACCTTTAATTGGAAAGTTTTTTAGAATTTTCATAAAGCACATAAAAATAATTAAAGTTTATAATACCAAGTATTTTTTTGTAACAAATATGTAAATTAGACGTCCTAACATTGTAAAAACTAAAAAAACTTTAAAATGAAAAAAATTTTATTATTATTAATAGCTATCACGGCAAGTATGTCTATTAACTCACAAACAGCCGAAGAAATTATAGCAAATTATTATGAAAATACAGGAGGGATAGAAAACTGGGCAAAGTTAGAAGGAATTAAGATGATCGCAAAAGTAAATCAGGGTGGTATGGAAATTCCGCTAGAAATCACTCAATTGAAAAATGGTAACCAAATGACCGTAATTAATTTTCAGGGTTTACAGATTAAACAAGGAGTTTTTGATGGTGAGGTACTGTGGAGTACCAATTTTCAGACACAAAAAGCCGAAAAAAGTGATCAAGAATCTACAGATAACATGAAACTTCAAGCACAAGATTTTCCTGACGCTTTTTACAATTTTAAAGAGAAAGGATATACATTAGAGTTGTTAGGTAAAGAAGATATGGATGGAACAGAAACCTTTAAAATGAAATTGACTAAAAAACCGATGACTGTAGATGGTAAAGAGGTTGAAAATTCAAGCATCTATTTTTTTGATGCTGAAAATTTTGTTCCTATTGTTGTACATTCTGAAATAAGAATGGGGCCTAGTAAGGGAATGATATCAGAAATGAAACTAAGCGATTATCAAGAAGTTGAAGGATTGTATTTCCCGTTTTCCATGACTCAAGGTGTTAAAGATGGCGGTGGTCAACCAATTACCTTTGATAAAATTGAATTAAATCCAACTGTAGATCCAAGTGCTTTCAAATTTCCAGAAGAAATTCCAGAAGGAGAAAATAAAAAATAATTATATTTAAAAAAAGGTCTTTATAAACTTATACAGGCCCTTTTTTTTTACCAACAATCATAAAATCTTACAAACATGAAAAAACTAATAATTTTAGTTTTGGGAATGGCATTGCTGCCTTCTAGCAGTGGCGCCCAAAACTCATCTTCCATTGATTTGAAAAATTTATTTGGAGATTTAAGAGCACGACACATAGGACCTGCTTTGATGAGTGGTCGAATAAATGATATGGAAGTTCACCCCACTAATAATCAAATTATATATGCTGGAACAGCTGGTGGAGGTGTATGGAAATCGAATGATGCAGGAACTACTTTTAATCCAATATTTGATGATCATAGCCAATCAATTGGAGCTGTGTCTATAGATCCTAATGATCCTGATAACGTAATTTACGTTGGAACAGGAGAAACTTGGACTAGAAATAGTGTCTCATACGGAGATGGATTATATAAATCAACCGATGGAGGTTCTAATTGGAAAAAACTTGGTTTTGATAAATCAGAACGTATTGCAAATATTATTGTAAATCCAAAGAATTCTAAAGAGGTATATGTTGCAGTTTTAGGTGCCTTATGGTCAGATAGTGATGAACGAGGAGTTTTTAAATCTTCTGATGGTGGTGAAACTTGGAGTAAAATATTATATGTTGATAAAAAAACTGGAGCTGCAGACATGACCATGGATCCTAAAGATCCTTCCATTCTTTATGCTTCAATGTGGGAGTTTAGAAGAACTGCTTGGTCTTTTTCATCAGGTGGCGATAACAGCGCATTGTATAAATCTACGGATGCTGGGAAAACTTGGAATAAAATTCATAATGGATTTCCTGATGGGCAATTAGGGAGATTGGCAATTGCGATAGCTCCATCAGATTCTAATATTTTATACACAGTAATTGAAGCAGAAGATCCAAAGCGTAAAGGATTGTATAGAAGCGACGATGCAGGAGCTAATTGGAAACAATTAAATAATGATTTCGGTATTACCGTCCGTCCATTCTATTTTTCAAGAATAACTGTAGATCCAAGAAACCCAGATGTAGTTGTAAAAGGAGGTCTTTCAGGTTCAATCTCCAAGGATGGTGGTAAAACATTTAAATCATTAGGTAATATGCATAGCGATATTCACGATATTGTGTTTGATATTCATGATTCAGATAGAATGTATGCAGGTACAGATGGTGGTGTCTATCGTTCTTGGAATGGAGGTACCACAATGGAAATTGTAGAAAATTTACCCTTATCACAGTTTTATCATATAAGTGTAGATAATGCAGATCCCTACAACATATACGGAGGACTTCAAGACAATGGTTCTTGGTACGGACCATCGTCATCGAGTGGTGGAATCAATGCAGGTGATTGGAATTCTATTGGTGGAGGTGATGGTTTTAGGGTATTAAAACATCCAACAAAAAATATTATTTATTCAGAAATGCAAGGGGCAGAAAATGTTTGGAGATATGATGTTGATAATAAACTAGTAAAGACAATTCAGCCCTTAGAACAAGCAGGGTATGAAGATTTACGTTTTAATTGGAATGCACCAATGGCTATAAGTGCTCATCAGCCAGATCGTTTTTATATGGGGAGTCAGTTTCTTCATAAATCTGAGGATATGGGAGATACATGGGAAATTATTTCTCCTGATTTATCTACCAATGATTCTACGAAACAACAACAAGCAGATTCTGGAGGATTATCAATGGACAATTCTGGAGCAGAAAACCACACAACAATATTTACAATAGCGGAATCTCCTTTAGATGAAAATATCATATGGGTAGGTACAGATGATGGTAATGTTCAAGTGACAAAAGATGGTGGAAAAAACTGGCAAAATGTTGTGAGTAATATTCAAGGGTTGCCAAGTAATACTTGGACATACCATATAGAGGCAAGTGTTCATGGAAAAGGAATAGCATATGCTGTTTTTGATGGTCATAACAGTGGTGATATGCAGCCCTATGTATATAAAACATCAGACTTTGGAACAACTTGGACTAACATCATTACAGACAACGTTATTGGTACCTCTAGGAATATTCAAGAAGACTATAAGAATGAAAATCTATTATTTTTAGGAACCGAATTTGGACTTTATATTACCGCTGATGGTGGTAAAAATTGGGAAAAATTCACTAAAAACGTACCACCAGTAGCCGTTCATTTTATTGATCTACAAAAACAAACTAATGATTTGGTTCTTGGAACACATGGTAGAGGTATCATCATCATTGAAGACATTTCTCCATTGCGTGAAATTACTACAGAAGTTTTAAAATCTAAACTTCATTTTTTTAGTTCTAAACCAATGAAATTATCTGATGAAAGTGGGTTTGCAGGTAGTTTTGGAGCTGAAACTCAATTTGTGGGAGAAAATGCTAACAGATCACCTCAAATAAAATATTTACTACCTAAACGACATACTTTTGGAAAGATGAGTATGGAAATAAAAAATAGTAAAGGTGAGGTTGTTTCTAAATTATCTCCTGGAAAATCAAAAGGTATCAATATTGTAAATTGGTCAGGAAACATCAAACAACCTAAAGTTGCCAAGGGAAAAACTCTCGCATTTGGTGGTTTTGCAACACCAAGAGTAGAAGCAGGTTCATATACAGCAGTTATAACAAAAGGGAGGGACGTATACGAGCATACTTTTGAAATTGTTTATGATGAGCGATCTGGTTTAACTTCAGCAGATAGAAAAATGAAACATGATATCATGTCTAAGATGTATAAAATGACTGAAGAATTAGCTTACATGGTTTATCAAATTGATGCTTTTATTGAAGCGCCTGAGACAAAAAGTAAACTAAAATCAAAATTAAATGAACTAAAGAAAACTTTAGTCATTACAACTGGAGATAATTATGTTGGTAGTGCTGAACCCGAGTTAAGAGAAAAACTAGCAGATTTATTTAGTAAAATTGTTGGGAGTTATGACAAACCCTCAAATTCTGAATTAGAATTTTTATCTATAGTTGAAAATCGTTATTCAAAAGCAAAAGAAGACTTCAATAAGATTTCAAAAAAAATAAAATCTAAAGAGGAAATCAAACTAAAAACTTTTGAAGAATTTACAAAGTAAAATTAAAGCCCCAAAAGGGGCTTTTTTAATTTTATAGTTTACTTTAAATGATATTGTATAATTAGTTCCTCTATTTCAAAAAACTTCGTACATTTGCGCCCACTTATCACGAGATGGTAGGATTATTAATAACCAAGGTCGAGAACCTTAAAAAATTAAAAAAATGTCAGTAAAAATTAGATTACAAAGACACGGAAAAAAAGGAAAACCATTTTATTGGATTGTTGCAGCAGATGCAAGAGCAAAAAGAGATGGCCGCTTTTTAGAGAAATTAGGGACTTACAATCCTAATACCAACCCAGCAACTATTAATTTAGATGTCGATGGTGCTGTAAAATGGTTGCAAAATGGAGCACAACCAACTGATACTGCAAAAACTATATTATCTTACAAAGGAGCAATGCTTAAAAATCATTTAGTTGGTGGTGTAAGAAAAGGTGCTTTAACCGAAGAACAAGCTGAGGAGAAATTTCAAGCTTGGTTAGAAGAAAAAGCAGGTAAAGTAGCCTCTAAAGAAGAAAATGTAGCTAAAGTAAAATCAGAAGCAAAAGCAAAAGCATTAGAAGCAGAGAAAGCTGTGAATGAAGCTAGAGTTGCTGCTGCTATTGAAGAAGCTACTCCAGAGGTTGTTGAAGAAGAAGTTGCTGAAGAAGCTACTCCAGAAGTAGTAGCTGAAGAAGCTGCTCCTGAGGTTGTTGAGGAAGCTGCTCCAGAAGAAGCTGCCGAAGAGAAAAAAGAGGAATCTGCTGAATAAGCAAAACTTTTATCGATATGCGTAAAGAAGATTGTTTTTATTTGGGCAATATCGTTAAAAAACACAGTTTTAAAGGAGAAGTCGTTATCAAATTAGATACTGATGAACCTGAATTGTATAAAAATATGGAATCAGTATTTGTCGACCTAGGTGGCAATTTGGTTCCATTTTTTATTAAAAAAAGTTCGTTGAGCAGAAGCACTATGTTACGTGTTCATTTTGAGGATGTAAATAGTGAGGAAGAAGCAGATTTTATAATGAAAGCTGGAATTTATCTTCCTTTAAATCTATTGCCTAAACTTGAAGGAAAACAATTTTATTTTCATGAAATTATTGGATTTCATGTTATTGATGAAATTCATGGTGATGTAGGTGTTTTAGTTTACATTAATGATAAAGCTGCTCAGCCTATGTTTGAAATCGAGAACGGAGATGTAGAGATTTTCATTCCAATGATAGATGATTTTATTAAAAAGATAGACAGAGAAAACAAACAAATACACGTAAAAACCCCTGAGGGTCTAATTGATTTGTATTTGAATTAGAGAGGTGGCCGAGTGGTCGAAGGCGCACGCCTGGAAAGTGTGTATACCTCTCAAGGGTATCGAGGGTTCGAATCCCTTCCTCTCTGCAAAAGAAAACTCGCAACGAAAGATGCGGGTTTTTCTTTTTTGAATGTATCAAAAGCTTACTTTTGAAAATATAATTTATAATGAATAAACCATTTCATTTTAAGGAGTTTACTATTAATCAGGATAAGACAGCTATGAAAGTAGGTACAGATGCCGTACTTTTAGGAGCTTGGTGTTCATTAGAAACATGTCCAGATACTATTTTAGATGTTGGTTCAGGAACTGGGTTAATATCTTTGATGATGGCCCAACGTAGTGATGCTGAGACTATTGATGCAGTAGAGATTGATCCTAATGCATATGAACAGAATGTTGCTAATTTTGAAAAATCAGATTGGTCTGATCGCTTATTTTGCTATCATAGCTCTTTTCAAGATTTTTCAAAGGAAATGAAAGAAGAGGATGAAGAATATGACCTTATTATTTCCAATCCACCATTTTATAATGACAATTTTGAGACAAATGATACATCAAGAAATACAGCCAGATTCACTTCTGCGTTGTCATTTGAGGATTTATTAGAAGGCACATCAAAAATACTCTCAGATTCAGGGGTTTTCACAATTATTATCCCTTTTAAGGAGGAAGTAGCTTTTGTAAGCTTAGCTAGAAAATATAGGTTATTTTTAAATAGGGTGTGTAGAGTTAGAGGGACTGAGAATTCAGAAATAAAAAGAAGTATGTTGGAATTTTCTTTTCATCAGAAAGAGTTGGAAGAAACAACTTTAGTGATAGAAAAAGATCGCCATAAATACACAGAAGAATACATAAATTTAACTAAGGATTTTTATCTAAAAATGTGATAAACATTAGTTATATAAAAAACTTACTATCCAGTAACATTTTCTGGATTGTATCCCAAATAAGGAACCTTTTTTTCTTTAAATTCAATACCATATTGCTCTAATTCTTTTAAAATTGGAGCATATACTTCTTTAGTAATTGGTAGCTGAACTCCTGGAGTGGTAATCTCCTTATTAAGTATTTTTAGAGTAGCAATAGCAACTGGTAATCCAACAGTTTTTGCCATAGCTGTAAATGTTTGATTTTCTCCCTTTACAACTAAACTACTTTCTATCTGGTGTTTTTCACCATTTAACTCATACCCAAATTTATGATGCATAACAATCATATCTTTTTCTTCCTCCTCTAGGGTCCAAGAGTCTGACAATATTTTTTGCAACATCTGGGCTGGTGTAGCATTGCTTAATCCTATTTTTTTTGTTTCACTAAAAAGATCCAATTCTACAAGTTTATCCCAAACGATGTCATCTTGGTCAATTTTTAGGTAAGATCTTAATTTCAATTCAACAGAATCGTTAGGGGAATAGGCTAAAAATAAATTCACAAAATCTCGATATGTCATGTTTTCAGAGTCTTCTATGGTATAGCTATCGTCTGTCATACCCAATTGAATAAAAATATTCCAAGCTCTAGAAAACCCTACTTTTCTGATGGTTCCTCTATACATGGTGCGAATGTCTTCTAGGCCATAAATACTTCTATATTTTAGAGAATCTCTATTAGCATAAGCTTCAAATTTACCATTGCCATTTAAGCTTAAGAATTCTGTTCTTCTAAATAATTTATGATAAGGAATATACTTATAAGTACCTTCTTGAATAAACATTGCAGCTCCTCCTTGACCAGCCAATACAACATTTCTTGGGTTCCAGGTAAATTTATAGTTCCATAGGTTATTATCACTTTCTGGTGCTACCAAACCACCTGTAAAAGACTCAAAAAGTATCATTTTTGCACCTAGATCACTAATTCTATGAATTACTTCCATAGCACTCATGTGATCAATTCCAGGGTCTACACCAATTTCATTCATAAATACCAATCCTTTTTTTTCGGCCTCGCTATTTAATTCTTTCATTTCTGGAGAAATATATGAGGCAGTAACCATATGCTTTTCGAAATAAAGACAATCTTTAGCTACTTCAATATGAAACCTAGCCGGTAACATGGATACTACGATATCAGCTTTTTGTATCTCCTCTCTTCGTTGACTTTTATTAAAAACATCAAATTGAAGTGCGGAAGAGTTAGGATGATTTCTAGCACTAGTCTTTGCGTTCTCTAGAGAAATATCTGCAATAGTAATGTGTAACTTTTCAACTGTTGACTTTTTTTGAAGGTAGTCTGTTAAGTACGAGCAAGATTTTCCAGCTCCAATAACTAGGATATTTCTCATTATAGAATTATGTTTATTTTTGATTCAATATTTAACGAATTTAAAAAAAAATAGACTGAGTTAACTTCTTTTCACAATTAGATATGAACAAAAATTTAGCAATTACATGCATCTTTGGATTGATAGCTATTATACTTGGAGCTTTTACTACACATGGATTACAGGATGTATTAACTACAAGAGAAATGAGTAGTTTAGAAACCGGTATTCGATATCAAATATATCATGTCATAGTTTTATTGTTTGTAAATACGCACTCTTCTTTTTCAAATAAATTAAAAAATTATGTGAGTTATGTTTTTTTCTTTGGTATAGTTTTATTCTCAGGGTCTATTTATTCGATTCATATTTTAAATTATCCTGCAAAAAGTATCTGGTTTGTGACTCCAATGGGAGGGTTTTTATTTATGATAGGTTGGGTTTTAATGATTCATTTTTTTCTTTTCAGAGTAATCAACAAAAAAAAGTAAATAAAATATTAACCGATTCGATCTTGTCTTAAAATTATGTTTAATTTTGCTTTAGTTATAACTAACAAAATTATTGATATGATAGATACAAATACGAAATCGATTTCGTTAAATAATCTAGGAATAAATAGTTCAAAAATACATTATCAACTATCCTCTAATGAATTACATTCAATAACACTTAAAAAAAATCAAGGAAAAGAGTCATCTTTGGGTGCAATCGCAATTAACACCGGAGAATTTACCGGGCGTTCTCCAATGGATCGTTTTATTGTTAAAGATTCAATCACGAAAGATGAAATTTGGTGGGGAGATATTAACATTCCTTTTAGCACAGATAATTTCGATAAGTTATATGATAAAGTAGTTTCATATCTATCAGGAAAAGAAATTTTTGTAAGAGATAGCTATGCTTGTGCGGAGCCCAATTATAAACTAAATATTCGAGTAGTAAATGAGTATCCATGGAGTAATATGTTTGCTTATAATATGTTTTTAAGACCAACAACTGAAGAGTTAGTTAGCTTTATGCCAGAGTGGACGGTTATTAATGCACCTGGTTTTATGGCTGATGCTACTGTAGATGGTACTCGTCAACATAATTTTGCAATATTAAATTTTACAAAAAAAATTGCTTTAATAGGTGGTACAGGATACACAGGAGAAATTAAAAAAGGAATTTTCTCTGCCCTAAACTTTATTCTTCCTGTATTTAAAAATACATTGCCAATGCATTGTTCGGCTAACGTTGGTAAAAACCAAGACACGGCTATTTTCTTTGGTTTATCAGGGACAGGAAAAACGACACTGTCAGCAGATCCAGAAAGAAAATTAATAGGAGATGATGAACATGGTTGGACAAATGAAAATACTGTTTTTAACTTTGAGGGAGGTTGTTATGCAAAAGCAATAGATTTATCAGAAGATAAAGAACCAGAAATTTATCATGCTATAAAAAAAGGTGCAATTCTTGAAAATATAATAATGGATAAAAATGGGGTAATTGATTTTTCTGATACCTCAATTACTCAAAATACAAGAGTTAGTTATCCAATTGAACATATAGAAAATATTCAAAAACCTTCTATTGGTAAAAACCCAAAGAATATCTTTTTTTTAACAGCTGATGCTTTTGGAGTACTACCTCCTATTTCAAAGTTAACATCTAGTCAAGCCGCTTACCATTTTATATCTGGTTACACAGCAAAAGTTGCAGGAACAGAAGCAGGAGTAACAGAGCCAATACCTAGTTTTTCAGCATGTTTTGGGGCTCCTTTTATGCCACTTCATCCTACCCGTTATGCAGAAATGTTGAGTGATAAAATGAAGAAAGCAGGAGTAAACGTTTGGTTAGTAAACACCGGCTGGTCTGGAGGACAATATGGAGTTGGAAAAAGAATAGCTTTAAAGTATACTAGAGCTATGATTACTGCTGTTTTAAATGGAGATTTAGGAAATTATACGTATGAAGATTATCATATACACTCTGTATTTGGTGTAGCACAACCAAGAAGATGTCCAGGAGTTCCATCATCTGTTTTAAGTCCCAGAACTACCTGGAATAACGACGATGCATATTATAAAGCAGCGTTTAAACTTTCTAATGCCTTTAGGAATAACTTTAAGCAGTTTGAAGAATTTGCAAACGAAGAAATAAGAAGAGGCGGTCCTCAACGCTACGCTTTTTAAGTATAAAAATTACCTCATAAAAAAAGCATCCTTCATGGATGCTTTTTTTTTAATTTCTTTTGTCTACTTTTAAAATATTTAATTTGAGAAAGACAATTAATAAATCAATTCTCATTGTAGATATAACTTTTTAATTATGATTAAAAATTGGTTTAAGAAATCAGGTCCAGGAACTCTTGTAGCTGCTGCATTTATAGGTCCAGGAACCGTTACCTTATGTACATTAGCAGGAGTTAATTTTGGCTTTCATTTACTTTGGGCCATGGTATTGTCTATTGTAGCTACCATTGTATTACAAGAAATGGCCTCTCGTCTAGGAATTATATCTCAAAAAGGCTTATCTGAGGTTATTAGATCTGAAATTAAACATCCAATAATCAATAAATTAATACTACTACTTATTTTGTCGGCAATTGTTGTAGGAAACGCTTCCTATGAGGCAGGGAATATTAGTGGAGGTATATTAGGACTTGAGACTATTACAGGAGAATTAAGAATTGTTTTGGGAAACTATTCACTCAATATACTGAGTTTTGTGGTAGGAATTATAGCCTTTATATTACTTTATATAGGAAATTATAAATTTCTTGAAAGAGTACTGGTAATGCTAGTGATAATAATGAGTATCTCTTTTTTAATTACGGCTTTTTTAACAAAACCATCTATTTCTAGTATATTAAAAGGTGCTTTAGTTCCCTCATTTCCAGATGGTAGCTTATTAACAATACTAGGTTTAGTTGGAACTACTGTAGTGCCATATAATTTATTTTTACATGCATCTTTAGTCAAAGAAAAATGGAATAATCATAAAGATTTAAAAGATGTAAGAATAGATACTGTTGTCTCTATTGCTCTGGGAGGACTTGTTTCTATGGCTATCATTATTTCAGCCTCTTCTATAGGTTTGGGAGAAATTTCAAGTGCATCAGATTTGGCGAAGAGTTTAGCACCTTTGTATGGAGATTTTGCAAGTTATTTTTTAGGAGTCGGATTATTTGCTGCAGGAATTACATCAGCAATTACTGCACCTTTAGCTGCAGCTTATGTAGCTAGAGGGTGTTTTGGATGGGAACCTGGACTAAAATCAAAACAATTTAGAGCTGTTTGGTTTCTAATCTTATTATTAGGTGTCGTATCTTCATCATTGGGTCTTAAGCCTATAGAGATCATTAAATTTGCACAGGTAGCTAATGGTATTTTACTTCCGGTTGTAGCAGGAATACTCTTATGGATGGTAAATAAAAAAGTAGTTTTAGGAAAGTATGTAAATTCTAAATTCCAAAATATTTTAGGGTTTATTATTTTGGTTGTAACTATTTTTCTTGGGTTAAGTGGCCTAGACAAAGTTTTTGAATTTAATATTTTTTGATGATAGATATTAACTGCGATCTTGGCGAAGGGTTACATAATGAGCATATCATAATGCCACTAATTTCTTCCTGCAATATTTCTTGTGGAGCACACGCAGGTTCTATAGAAATTATAGATAAAGTTATTGAGCTAGCTGTTAAACACAAAGTAAAAATAGGAGCACATCCTTCCTTTCCTGATAGACAGAATTTTGGTCGTAAAGTTTTGGATGTTTCCAATAGTGATCTTCAAAAAAGTTTAGAGGACCAACTTACTATTTTTAAAGATAGAGCACTGCTCCAAAACGCAACTATTCATCATGTAAAACCACATGGTGCTTTGTATAATTTAATTGCTGTAAATCGTGAAAAGGCTTCGGTAGTTATTGCTGCAATTCAACATGTTTTTGAAGCTGTAAAATTATATGTGCCCTACCAATCAAGGATAGAAGAAGTTGCTATTCAAAGTGGTTTAGAAATTGTTTATGAAGCTTTTGCAGATAGAAGGTATAATGAAGATTTGAGCTTGGTTTCAAGAACTTTTTCCAATGCACTTATTGAAGACAAGCACGAGGTTTTGAAACAAGTACAAAAAATATCAGATAAACAATTGGTAACTACTATAAACTTTCATGAGAAAAAGATTAAAGCGTCTACTTTTTGTGTTCACGGAGACACTAAAAATGCCATCGAACTATTGCAGTATTTACACAAACATTTATAAATGAAGTAATTGAAGTTTCAACTTACATATAAACTTTTTGGAAGGTCAGCAATTTTAATAGAATGGCCTGCTAACATTTCACAAGAGATTATTCAAGATATTATTTCTTTTGAGAGAAAGATCAAAGAAATAGATTCTATTTTAGACACAATTATTGCCTATAACTCTTTACTTATTAGGTATCAAAACCCTATTACAACTAATGAGATTATTATTAGTCAACTAAAAAAAATATATGAAGCTTCATCCTATTTAATAAAGCAAGATCAATTTTTATGGCATATTCCTGTTTGTTATGACGTCTCTTTTGGGATTGACCTAGAGGAAATTGCCAATAAAAAAAAATGTAGTGTAGCAGATATTATTAGATTGCATACAGAAACAGATTACTTAGTTTATTTTATTGGTTTTCAACCAGGTTTTTTATACTTAGGTGGGCTGCATCAAAACCTTCATATTCCCAGGAAATCTAATCCAAGAGTCCGAGTAGACATGGGATCTGTAGGCATAGGTGGTTCTCAGACTGGAGTTTATCCTCAAGATAGTTCAGGGGGATGGAATATCATTGGAAAGTCACCATTAAATTTTTTCGATATAAACGCTTCAGAATCCTGTTTTGCAAAACCAGGTGATCGCATTCAATTTATTGCTGTAGACATTCATTCTTTTTATCAAATAGAAAGAGAGGTTATAAATCAAGAATTTATTATTAAAAAAAGACTGTTGTGATAGAAGTTTTACACCCAGGAATTTATTGTTCTATACAAGATCAGGGTCGTTTTGGTTATGCAAAGATGGGTGTTCCACAAGCTGGATATGCGGATTCTTATGCTGCAAAAATGGCTAATGCCTTATTGAAAAATCACGAGAAAGATGCTCTTATAGAAATTACTTTTGGACAAGGGAAATTTAAATTTAAATCCGATACCTATATCTGTTTAACTGGAGGTGATTTTTCTCCAAAATTAAATGGGAAATTAATAAAGATGCAATCTGTTTACCCTATTAAAAAAGATTCAGTTCTATCGTTTGGGAAAAGAGTTTATGGAGCTAGAGTTTATTTGTCTGTTCAAGGAGGTATTCAAACTGAAAAAGTCTATGGTAGCCGAAGTTATTTTGAGGGAATTACTCAGCAAAAATTAGTTAAAGGAGCCATGTTGCCTATTCTTCCAATCGAAAAGGATACAGATAATAGTTTCTCTAGAGTTCGAGCAAGTGAAAAACATTTCACAACAATTTATTTACCATGTTTAAAAGGACCAGAGTTTTCCAAACTCAATAATGAACAGCAGCGAAAATTGCTTACTCCTTTCTCAATATCAGATCATAATAATAGGGTAGGATATCGACTAAAAGAATCTTTAGAAAATAACATATCTTCAATACTTACATCGCCAGTCCTCCCAGGAACAGTTCAACTCACTCCGTCTGGTAAATGCATTATTTTAATGCAAGATTGCCAAGTGACAGGTGGCTATCCGAGAATTCTTCAATTATCTGAAATAGCTATAGCTAGGATTAGTCAAAAAATAACTGGTGATAAAATACAGTTTATACTAGAAGACCACTCATAATCTAGTACATAAAAAATAGTATTTACTTCACATTAAGAGCTCCAATTTCGAAGTTCCACAGTAATTTATTATAAGATGGAATCACTTTCTGAATTAGTTCCACAGACCTGTTTTTTAACTCAACCCACTCCTTATTTAGTTCTTCAAGTCTATTTTTTGAGGCTGAATTTAGTTTAGGTATACTGCTGTCATTTTGATTCATTAGAAAGATATATTCTGCGGTAAATTTATTTGGAAAATTTTCCACATCGTCATACGCTTTGGATTTTCGTTGAACCATATCTTCATCCCAAGATTTAAGTTGGAGAATTATAGCCTCTCCCTTAGATTTTAAACCCATATATTTTTGTTCTTCAGGTAATTCCTTAATAATCTTTACTAATTGACTTTGAATCTTTTTCAGCTTATTCACTCTGTTGTGCATATCTGTAAGATTTGCCTCAGTTATGACCTTAAACTTATGAGTTTCTAGATACTCTTCTTTAGTAATATTGTACAATGGATTTGGCAATATGCTAAATAATACTTCAGATAATTTATCTTCTTGTTTTAGTGATGCTGAATACAAATTAGGCATGGCTTTATGACCTCGGTAAGATCCTTCTATGTATGCGGTGGGTATTCCTGGTAAACTTTGGTGTCTCATATCCCATACAAATCTATTGAGTCCAACTTTGTTTGATAAAATTGGTTCAGGTGATGGGCCGCCAGGATATCTTTGGTAATTAGGATTGGCCCTAGAGCTAATAGTTCTAACCACATTTCCATCTTCATCTTTTATTTCTAGAGATAACTCTTTAGTTTTTAAATTATCAGGTATATAGTAATAAAATACAACTCCGTTTGCAGGATTAACACCATCAGAATCATCAGCTCCAGAAAAGTTTGTAGATGAGTAGTTTAATTGGCTACTCCAGTTCCCTATAATTGCATCCTCTGGGGTAAATAGTTTAAAAGTTGTTTTGTTCCCTTCAAACTGCCTTAGTAAACCTAGGTCATCTAATACCCAAAAAGATCTTCCCATAGTGGCTATAGTTAAATCATCGTGGCTAATTTTTAAATCTGAGATTGGAGTTATTGGTAAGTTTAATTGAAATGGTTTCCAAATTTTTCCTCCATTCCATGAAATATACATCCCTAATTCCGTTCCAGCAAAAAGTAGGTCTTTTCGTTGGGTATCCTCTCTTACCACTCTTGTATAAGCACCATATGGAATACCAGTAGAAATGTTAGTCCAAGTTCTTCCATAATTTTTGGTTTTATAAATAGCTGGGGTATAATCGTTAAATTTATATCGAGTGGTGGCAATATAAGCAGTTGCCTTATCGTGAGGAGATACTTCAATTGAATTAATTAAGGTTTCAGGAAGATTTTTAGGAGTTACATTCTCCCAAGTTGTTCCTCCATTTTTAGTGATTTGCAGAACCCCATCATCTGTTGCAGCCCATATAACTCCTGGTTCGTGTGGAGACTCAATTACATAGGATAAAGTACCGTAATTTTCTGCACCAACTGCTTCATTAGTATAAGGTCCTCCACCTTTTCCTTGTTTTTCTTTTTCGTTATTAGATAAATCAGGAGATATTTCAGTCCAATTTTTACCATTATCTGTAGTTTTTAGTAATAATTGCGCTCCATGGTAAAAGGTGTTTTTTTCATGTTGAGACCAAATAATTGGGGCATTCCAATTGTATCGGTATTTCATGTCCTTGGAGTCTCTACCTAAATATTGAATAGGAGCTGCCATAATTTGAGTACTAGCTTTAGCCTCTGTATCCAGAATTTCAATTGTTCCTAAATAACTTCCACCCATTACATATCTTGGATTGTCGGGGTTAAAGGCTAAAAATGCACTTTCACCTCCTGCAGATGCAGACCAATTTTGTTCACTTATACTTCTACTCCCCAATGCTAAACTGCTAATCTTTACAGAAGAATTATCCTGTTGTCCACCATAAATATTGTATGGAAATAGATTATCTGTATTGATTCTATAAAATTGAGCAGTAGCCATTCGATTCTGTGGAGACCATGACTTTCCATAATTGTAAGATACAGCTGCGCCACCATCATTGGCAATAATCATATTTTTATTATTTGCTGGATTGATCCAAAGATCATGGTAGTCACCATGTGTACCTGTAATTCTAGACCAAGTTTTACCACCATCGATAGAGCGTTGCGCACTTGCATTTAATACATATAACTTTTCTTCATCAGTAGGATCTATAAACAACTCAATATAATACCATGCTCTTTGAATTAAACTATGATCAGATGAAATTTTAGTCCAATTTCCACCTCCGTTACTAGACGAAAATAGCCCTCCCAATTCTTTGTTGGAATCACTTTCAACTAAAGCATACACTTTTTCAGAATTTGAACGGCTAACCGCGATGGCCATTTTACCCTTCTCTTTTGGTAAACCATTATGTATTTGATTCCATGTAACTCCTCCGTCAGTAGTTTTGTAAAGACCGCTTCCTGGACCTCCACTGATAACTTTCCAAGGTAATCTTTGATGTTCCCACATGGCTGCATACATTACCAATGGATTACTATAATCCATGGATAATTCTGAACATCCTGTTAAATCATTTACATAAAGTATTTTATTCCAAGTTACACCGCCATCAACTGATTTAAATATTCCTCGTTCTTTATTTGGACCATATAATGCTCCTTGTGCAGCCACAAAAACAATATTTGGATTTTTAGGGTGAATTACTACTCTAGATATATGTTGAGTATTTTTTAAACCTATGTTTTTCCATGTTTTACCGGCATCAGTAGATTTGTATACACCATCTCCATAAGAGGTCATTACTGCTCTAGGTGCGTGTTCTCCCATTCCTACATAAATAATATTTGGATCACTTTCTGAAACTGCAACTGCACCAATTGAGCTAGTTTTAAAATAACCATCAGAAATATTTTTCCAAAGCTGACCTCCATCTTCTGTTTTCCATAATCCTCCAC
>ENA-UOXV01000456-UOXV01000456.1-marine-metagenome-genome-assembly--contig:-NODE-456-length-58098-cov-14.450097_pt1 | contig 58098 bp, 51 predicted proteins | sample MGYA00238165_ERZ766961 | MGnify/ENA primary metagenome ERZ766961 (study PRJEB28924, sample SAMN03173240) | marine metagenome | biome: Marine; feature: Water; material: Subsurface seawater | place: North... | reverse complement strand
CATCTTTTGAAGTATCAACCTTTATTTCACGAATACCAATTTGCTTTTCTAAATTAAGAGTATCTTCATTTATTTTGATTGAGATTTGAAAATTATATAGATTTTGTTTACCGCACCCTTTGGGCCACCAAAGTTTTGGAGAAAAAATATTAAACTTATGATGAAGAATATTTAAGCCAGGGCTTAAAGTAACTTCGAATACTTCTTTAACGACGGAGTCTTTATCTTTAATAATAATTTCACCAATGGATTCTGAATTTGATTCAAAATGGAATTCAGCCTCAAGTGTAGCAACTTCATTATTGCACGAAATTTGATTAATTGTTGTTAATGTATTTCTCGATGAATCATAACCAATAAGTTCCACTTTTTTCCATATACCCATTGTCACGAAACAAGGCCCCCAATCCCAACCAAAATGATAGGGAGCTTTTCTAATATATGGACTTACGCCACCAGCTTTATCATTATCAGCAGGAAGTTGATAATTAGAATTTTCAATTTTTGATTTCATCATTTCTGATGGTGATTTAAATCTTAATAATAATTCATTCTCTTTTAAACTGATTATATCAGTCACATCAATTTTCCAAGGATGAAACATATTATTCGATGTTAATATTTGGGTTCCATTTAGAAATACATCACAAAATGTATCTAGACCTTCAAAGCGAAGTATTTTATTTTTCTTATCAATTATATTACTATCTAATGAGAATAATAAACGATAGTCCCAATCTTGCTTAGATACCCATTGAATGTTTTCTTCATTATCGCTGTAAAAAGGGTCGGGGATTAAATTGTTATTCCAGAGGTCGAGGTGTATAGACCCAGGAACCTCTGCCTTCTTCCATTTTGAGTCTTGATTGTATTGGAACTGCCAATTATCATGAAGTAATTGTGATATCATTATTTTTCCACTAATTTTTATGCAAGTAATTAATACTAAAAATATCTATTGCAAAATACGAAAACCTAGTATAATCTTAATCATAAGATACTATATTAATTTAGAACTAAATAATCATATAGGAGAGATAATATGTTAAAAAAGTTATCGATTTTTTTAATTACAGGCATAATGAGCCTTACTTTAGTTGTTGGACAAACAACGCTAAAGATAGAATGGACAGGTGTCCCTGGACAATTTGAAGAGACGATCAAAGCAGATACGTCTTCAGATGGTACCCAGGCACACGACATTTATGAATTAGAAGCAGGTAAGATTTACTTACAGCTTACAGAGCTTAATGTTAATAGCAGCCTAAGCATTGTTGGAGCTGCTCCAACAACAGATGGTGGAATGCCAGCGGTAATCCAACCTTTTGCAAATGCTCAAGGTGCTTCCGGTTTTACAGGGTGGCCTTCTGGAAACTTTCAAGTGTATGGTGATGGAACGCGCTTAATTGTTAAAAATGTTATTTTAAATGGTGCTGCTTTAGGACAGGAATTCAATCTATCCTCAGTTGTCAATTCTCGTGGAGATGAAAATAGAGTACACTTAGATAATATCGTAGCCTCTCATTATGTAACTTGGACTCACGGAGCTCTTGGTACATCATGTGACTTTATTTTAACAAATTCAATAGTAAAAGCTTTCACGAATGGTCCTGGAGGTCAGTACTTTGGTGGCGTATCATGGGGTGGTGGTTCTTGGATGGGAACGATTGATACTCTAGTCATGGAGCACAATACAATTAGTAATGTTATTGGTGAAGCAATTGTTGTCTATAGCCAAGTTGATCATGGCTTAATTAATCATAATACATTTGCAAATATTGTAATGAGTGTGGTTTGGTATCGTGGACAGAATAATTTAGAAGTAAGTAACAACCTTTTTTATAACACTAAAGCTCATGGTCAGTCTACATATGATGTAAGCGGATGGGGTGTTTGGGATGAAGGTGGTGCTGGTCAGTTTAAGGTTTATCCTGAGTACACTCATAAAGATAGTATCTCAATGATTGGTGTAGATGTTATAAACCATATGAATCGAAATATCAACTATCATCATAATGTATGGTGGCATTCTAAAGAGCTGACTGATTTTATGACGACAACAGACCCTTGGTCATGGGATGTTACTACAACAACAATTGATACAACGGTTTCTGGAACAGATACAACCTATGATACTACTAGTACAGTTGTTGCTCAAGGTGATACAATGATGGCGTTAGAAATGCAAAGTGTTGGTGTAGACGATTCTACAAAAGCAGCCATTGCACAAAATCGTGGTGTATCTATAGATGCTACAAATATTAAAGGTGATCCAGGCTTAAGATTAAGTCCGAATTATATTAAAACTCAACTTGCACGTACATGGGACTTTAGAGATAATCTGAAATCTGACACGGCTCCTTTTGATGGTGTTTGGTGGACCTATGAGCCAGATAAAAGCTATATATCTGTCGCGTGGCCAGTAGAGAATAAATATTACAATATGAGCTATGATAAAGCTTCATCGGCAGCGACTGCTAGTGCGACTGGTGGATTAGTTGGTGACCCAAGATGGTTCCCTATGACTGAGCTTTCAGTTGACGAAGACATTATTGCTCCAAAGACATTTACACTCGAGCAAAACTACCCTAACCCATTTAACCCTACTACAACTATTCAGTTCTCGCTTAATACTGCGAGCCCTGTGAAGTTGACAGTATTTGATATTCTGGGTCAAGAAGTTGCAACTTTAGTTAATGAGTATAAATCTGTTGGTAGCCACAAAATTCAATGGCGTGCTAACACAATGCCTTCAGGTGTCTATTATTATAGATTAGAAGCTGATGGTTTTTCAAAAACTCATAAAATGGTGTTAATGAAATAATTTTACTTATTTAGTAAGTAAAGGCTCTAAATCCTTATGGATTTAAATAAGAGCAAAAAACTTCCAAAAGGAAGAACGATACACTAGCGAAAAACGGATGGGAGTGAGAATTTAATTCTTGCTCCCGCTGTTTTTTTTAGTTCAACTTCTAATCCAATTATGTCAAATAAAATCAGATTAATTGTATTTATCGGCACTATACTATTTATTTTTTATACAATCTTTTCTGAAGTGTTTGATTCAAAGAAAGAAGTAGTCACTTTTTCTCCTCCTCCGTTTGTTAAAGAAAAAACAATTAATAATATGTTCACAATAAATAAAATCTGTGATTGTTATGATAAAGCTTTTGATTTTTTAGATAAAGCAATTGAAATTAGAAATGGCTATAAGACATTTGAAGAATTTTCAAAAAACAATAAATCTGTTAAAGAGATAGAAAGTTACAAAAAAAACTATCAAAACCTTCAATTGCAATGTGTTGAGAAATACCAAAGGCAAATGTTTATGGATCAATCATGTAAAGTTGGAAACCAAGACGAATTAATGGAAAAAAGAAATAAACTAAATCAAATGGGAATAAAAATTTAAAATTAGGTGAAAATTTCATGAAAAGTTTAATACGACCAATCTCTTCAATATTTTTTATAATAAGTATTTTATCTGCTCAGAAAGTCTCTCTTACTGGAACAGTCTCAGACACAAAAGAAGGAACTCCTCTAGTGGGTGCAAACATTTATCTAGTTGGAACAAGTCTTGGTACGGCAACAAATGATGAAGGTACTTATACTATCTCAGGCATAAGTGAAGGGACTTACTTAATTAAAGTCACTTATATTGGTTATAAAACCTTAGAAGACTCCATTGTGATAAATGACCAGGATATATCAAAAGATTATGTCATGAGCTATACCTCCATACAAGGTCAAGAAGTTATAGTTACGGGTCAAGCAAGAGGTCAAATGGATGCAATAAATAAACAATTAGCTGCTAAATCACTTATCAATGTGGTGTCATCTGATCGAATACAAGAACTACCGGATGCTAATGCTGCAGAATCAGTTGCAAGAGTACCTGGGGTTACAATTAAAAGAGAAGGTGGTGAAGGTAATAAAGTTGTTATTAGAGGCCTTTCCCCAAAGTATAATTCTATAACTGTGGATGGTACTCGCTTAGCTTCAACAGATGCTGATGATAGAAGTACTGACCTAAGTATGATTTCCCAATATATGCTCGATGGAATTGAAGTTACTAAAGCTGGTACGCCTGAACTTGATGGTGATGTATTAGGTGGCTCTGTCAACTTCTTATTGAAAAAAGCAAAACCAGGTTTGCATGCAGATATTATAGCTCAAGGAATGAACAATAGTTTAAAAGAGACGAATGATGATAATAAACTGGTGATTGGAATAGGTAATAGATTTTGGAAAGATCGAATTGGTGTATTTGGTCAGTTAGACTATGAGAATCGAAATCGAAGTTCTAATTCACTTGGCGGAAGGTACAGTAATCCAGGCGCAAAATTAGATTCAATGAATGCACTTCAGTTGACTAGTTTGAATCTTTCTGATATCATTCGAAATAATAAAAGGCAAAATCAATTATTAGTTCTTGATTTTGAGATACCTAACTTATTTAATAATATCACAAGTGATGGTCTTATCACTTTTAGCTATTTAAATAGTTCAATCTATAAAGATGTTGTTCAATATCAAGATAGTTATGCTTTGAGTACTAACTTTAAGAATCATACCTCTGGCACAAATGACAGCCAGATCGATGTAAATACAAGAACCTTAAAATTTAAACAAACCTTTTTTTCTAATTTACATTTTGATGCTTTTATGTCAACAAGTCGTTCAACAAATGATCAACAAACATATCGGTTTGATTTTGATGAACCCAGTGCGTACACAAAATCTACTAATAATAAAACGATAGATGATATTTTTGAAATATCTAAAAAAGATACAAGTTATACAGCCTTAAATGGTTACAATTTTGATTATTTTTATAGTAATGAACTAGAAGAAACCTTTGGAGTAAATCTTCAGTATGATTTTAGACTTACCAAATATTTAGCTGGTAAAATCAAGGTAGGAAATAAGTTTAGAACAAAAACAAGAAACTATGATAGAAACAATGAGTACGCACCTGTAGCAGCAGCAGCAGGATTAGTTGGACCAAGAGATTCTTTAGCAAAACACTTTCCTCAAATTTTAGAAAATAGAGGTGTGGATGCTAGACGAATGTCGATGTGGGCTTTTATTAATCGAAATTATGATTCCAGTAATTTTATGAATGGTAAATATCCTATGGGCCCGGTTGCAGATATTGATTTCATGATGGAAATTTTTAGATATTTTAGAGAAAACTTTACTCGTAATACACCCGGAGCATCAACCAACAATGAGCGTATCATGCATAGACTTCATGAAACAAACTCAATTAGGTTCGATTATACAGGGAAGGAAGATTATAGCGCTAAGTACGCGATGATTGACTTAGATATTATTTCTAAATTGAATATCATTTATGGTGCCCGTACAGAGGTTAATGAAACAACATATAATTCATGGAGAAGTCAATCATCAGCTTTGCCTCATTGGGTTTACACTGGAGAAGAATATAGTTATGATAGGGAGAATGAATTTGTTCTGCCGGCCCTATTTCTTAAATATACCCCATTCTCTTGGTTGACGCTTCGTTATGCAAACACGAAGACACTTACTCGTCCAAACTATACAGATATTGTCCCAGCTTATGAATGGAGTGGTACAGGTAATAGCGTTGATTATAGAACCCCTAATCTTGTTCCAGGAGTATCAGATAATATTGATTATAATATTTCAGTAAATAATAATTATTTAGGTTTCTTTAGTATTGGACTTTTTGAAAAAAGTATTGCCAACCTCATATTTAGTGGAGGTGGACGTGTTATTCTTGATCCCAATGAATTTGAAGGTCTACCATCTGGGACAAAAAACGCTTTAATCCAAAACTATACATCCAATAATCCTTTTCCTGTATCTTTAAAAGGATTAGAGCTTGATTGGCAAACTCGATTTTGGTATTTACCTGGAATGCTTAGTGGGTTTATACTAAATGCAAATTATACTATAATAGAGTCAGAAGTCACGTATCCTAGAACTATTGTTGAGTCCAATATAGATTGGAGCACATTTCCTCCTGTTGTAACTAAAAGTAATATTGATACTTCATATATTGGCAGACTCATTGATCAACCAAACCAAATTATGAATTTCTCAATAGGATATGATTATAAAGGATTTTCTGGGAGACTATCTATGCTGCATAAATCAAATATTTTTATGAGCACTAATTTTTGGCCAGAGCTAAGGGTTAATACGGATGATTATACCCGATGGGATCTTTCAGTAAAACAAGAGCTCCCAGTTAAAGGGTTAACTGTTTTTATGAATGTAAACAACATTACTGAAACAGTGGATGTCAATAGATATAAATATGGGTCGCTAAATTTAGAACAACACTATGGAAGAACGGCAGACTTAGGATTTAAATATTCTTTTTAGATAAAAAATATGAAATTTTTTCACTTAAGTGTTATCTTAACTCTTATAGTTAGTTCTTGTAACACTAATTCAACTAAAAATAATCAAAAAATGGATTCACTTTATCCAAAAAAAGGAACTTTTATTAAACATCAGGAGGAGTGGGCAATAGATGGTTATTACAAAAGATTAAGCGAGTTTAAATTAAATCCTATAGGTGAAAATAAGATAGTTTTTATAGGAAACAGTATAACTGAAGGCGGTGGTGATTGGAATAAAAGATTTGGCACTAAAAATATAGTCAATAGAGGAATAGGTGGAGATATAACGGAAGGTGTTATTGCAAGGATACAAGAGATTATATACTTTAAACCAGTTGCTGTATTTTTACTAATTGGTATTAATGATATTTTTAATGTTGATAAACCTAATAGAGATGAAATAACAGAAAACTATGTCGCAAATAACATAGTAAAGATTGCCAATATTATTAAAAGAGAAACGCCTAAAACTAAATTATTTGTTCAGACAATTTTACCTGTAAACCCAAAAAGTTATTTTAAAGAAAATGGATTTTTCCCAGAATACTCTGTTCCTTTATTAGATCAAATAAATAATATAAATAAAATCCTTAAAGAGAATAATCAGTTGAATATAATAGATCTACACTCAGCTTTTGTTGATAATGATGGGTTTTTAGATACTAAGTATTCAGATGAAGGTGTTCATTTAAATGAAGATGGATACCGTAATTGGGCTAGTTTTATAAATGATAAAATTGCATTACTAAAATAATGCTTAATATTATTATTATGAGGATCTGCTTTTAAAAAGAGCAATATCTAATAAAATTTGATCTCTAATAGATTCAACAATTAAAGGATCATTTGTTAATAAACCTTGAATAGGGTCTTTACCTATTTTATTACCAACAATCACTATATCTTTATCTATTGAAATTCCTAATCCTCTTTTCCAGTTTTCTTTGATCGTACCTGCATCAATATTATAAGAGTATGAATTACCTATCTTTCTTTTTTGAGGAGTAAAAGATAATACGTGTAAAATTAATCCATCTTTTTCTTTTTCTTTAAGAACCTGGTAGAACTGATCTAGTTCTTCATCCCATCCTCGAATTAAAATCTCTTTTTTAGCATTTTTAAGATCTTTCAGTATCTCATCAATTAGATCCGAGTATTCTGGTAGTTTCATAGAAATTAAACTTGAACTATTCTCTAGAAGATCATTTAATGAGTTTTCAAGAATGATTTCATCTTCTTGATTTTTCTTTTTTAGATGTTTAAGTAAGCCTTCACCATTGATAGCTTCAAATCTTTTCTTTTTTGAGCCTAACTGATAAATGAGATTTTTTGTCTTTAATCGTTCTATCTCTCTATAAACCACTGCACTATTTACACCTGATTCTTTACTTACTTTATATGCTGAAGCTGGACCATTCTTCAATAAAAATAGATATATTTTGGCCGCATTACCTGGAACGTCAAAACGCTTTAGTATATTAATTAAGTTATCTTCAGTGGTTTTTAGCATAAGAGAATATTGATTTTAGCTGCCAAGCATTCCATTAATAGTATAAAGTTTATTTTTTCCTTTTTTTAATAAAGCATAGTCAAAAGTCCATTTTAAAGCTGCAGCACCTACTTTACCATCTTTTCTCATAGCGACATATCCAATTTGAAAATCAGGGTTACCATCATGTTTTTTTATAACTCTTTTTAATGCTTCTTCACAAGCATCTGTTGGATCGTAGCCTTGTCTCATCAGCTCTACAACAAGAAAGCTACCATTAGTTTTTATAACTTCTTCCCCCAGACCTGTGGCTGCTGCTGCACCAACTTCATTATCAACAAATAAACCTGCACCTATAAGTGGACTATCACCAACTCTTCCATGCATTTTATATGCCCACCCACTAGTTGTGCAAGCTCCTGAAATATCACCATTTTTATCTTGTACGATAATAGATATAGTATCATGAGTCTCATGAGGAGTCATTTCTCTTCGCTCTTTTTGCCATTTTTCCCATTCTTCTTTTGATTTTCTAGTAAGTAGTTCTTTCTCCTTAAAACCTTTTGATAAAGCAAATTTTTTAGCTCCTTTTCCTACAAGCATTACATGTTTAGTCTCTTCCATTACTTTTCTAGCAACAGAAACAGGATGAAGAATATCTTGTAGAAAAGCAACAGATCCACAGTTACCAGTGTGATCCATTACACATGAGTCTAGTGTTACGAAACCATCTTCATCCGGTAAACCACCAATTCCAACACTATTATTTGTTACATCAGATTCAGTTAAGCGTGCTCCCTCCTCAGCAGCATCCATTGAATTTCCACCTTTATCAAGTATAGTTTTAGCAGCTTCATTTGCAGGAAGACCAAAAGACCAGGTAGATAAAACAACTGGATTATTCTTATTTAACTTAAGTGATGGTTCCATAAAAGATGTGCTAGGTGCAATAACACCAGCACTAGCCACCTTAATAAAATCTCTTCTTTTCATAAGACTTCTCATTTTATTTATTAAAAAAAAATAATTTATAATATGTATTGATATTAGCTTAACACTAAGATAATAATCAAAATAATTAATATTAATGATCATAATTTAAATGCAAAATAGCTTTACTTCTGTAGAAAAATACTTTTTTGACCTTCAAGCTATTAAAGATCAAACTACAACAATTCCATATATCACAGTTGCAGATTTTCCTTCACTTGGTTTATTAACATCATTAAGATTTTTAGAATGGGTATATGAAAACCCTAAAGGAATAATTAGTCTTCCAACTGGAAAAACACCTGAGTATTTTATAAAGTGGACTAAAGCATTCTTAAATAATTGGGATAATGAAAAATTAATTAAAATTAGAAGAGATCATGGATTAAAAGAAAAGAATAAACCCGATTTCTCAAATCTAACTTTTGTGCAAATTGATGAATTCTTTCCAATTAATTCTAAACAACATAATAGCTTTTATAATTATGTAAATAAATATTATTTAGAAGATTTTTCTTTTTCAAAAAATAAAGCACTTTTAATTAATTGTGATGATATTCATATCTATAATAATATGAGTTCTCAAGAAATCTTTTTTGATGAACCAATAGATTTGACATTACGCTATCGTGATCCAACATCAATTATAGAGGAAAAACAGCAAAAATCAATTTATTTAATTGATCAATGGTGTTCAAATTATGAACAGAAAATTCGGGACTTAGGGGGTATAGGCTTTTTCTTAGGTGGTATTGGTCCAGATGGCCATATTGCATTCAACATAAGAGGGTCTGATCATAATTCAACGACAAGATTAATGGAAACCAATTTTGAAACACAAGCAGCTGCAGCCACTGATCTTGGTGGAATAGAAATAAGTAAAAAACATTTAGTTATTACAATTGGTCTTGGTACAATAACATTTAATAAAAATGTTACAGCAATAATTACTGCGGCAGGTGAATCAAAAGCAAAAATAATTAGAGATTCCATTGAAAGTATTCCAAGTACTAGCTTTCCAGCGTCAGCATTAAATAAACTTAATAATAGTAGATTTTATATTACTGAAGGTGCTGCTAAAGAATTAACAGAAGTTCAAAACTTTTTTTGGAATAATAATGAATGGAATAATTTAAAAAAAGAAAAAGCATTACTTCTTTCCGCAAAACAAAACAATATTTTTGCAAAGAAACTCAAACTTTCTGATTTAAAAACAGACCCTTTTTGTAAGAATATACCGGATTTAAATAAAGATACAGTTGAATTAATAATATCAAATATTAGAAAAAAAATAAATAAAGGTTTACATCTTGAAAAAAATCAAACCTTTTATCATACGGGACCTCATCATGATGATATAATGCTTGGTATGATGCCGCATGTTATGCACTTGATGAGAGAGAAAACTAACACTCACCATTTTGTTAATATGACTTCTGGATTTACTTCTGTTACAAATAGTTATTTAATTGAAGTTTTAGAATCAACTTTGGGTTTAATAAAAAATAAAAAAATTCAAATGGTTGAATATTCAAATTTTTTTGAAAAAGGATTCATCCTTAAGTGTGATAAAGATGTCTACCATTACTTAGATGCTTTAGCTCAAAATAATATTGAAGAGCAAAAAAGAGCATTAGCTCATAGAATGGTGCGCAGTTTTATTAAAATATTTAATGTAGATAAAATTACAAGCTTATTAGAAAAAGTATCATTGGTGGTAACTGAACTAAGAAGTTATTACGATGGTCAAAAAAATTCTTCTGAAATACAAAAACTTAAAGGAATGTTGCGTGAATATGAGGAAGAACTAGTTTGGTCAAACTTTGGAGTAAAAGGCACTAATATTCATCATCTTAGACTTGGTTTTTACTCGGGAGATATTTTTACTGAAGACCCAACCAGGGATAGAGATGTTTCTCCAATTCTTGATCAATTAAGAACAATTAAACCTACAGTGATTTCACTGGCGCTTGATCCTGAGGGTAGTGGTCCTGATACTCATTACAAAGTTTTACAATCTATTGCTTCAGCTGTAAGAATGTGGAGTAAAGAAATAAATCTAGACAACTTAAGAATTTGGGGATATCGTAATGTATGGTACCGCTTTGATCAATCTGAATCGAACCTAATAGTACCAGTTACTTTGAATACAATGTCTGTTATGAAATCAATATTCTTAAATAGTTACTTAAGCCAAAAAGATGCTTCTTTTCCAAGTCACGAGTTAAATGGACCTTTTTGTGATTTATCTGAAAAAATTTGGGTTGAGCAACATCAAGATCTTCAAATTTTACTTGGACGTGATTTTTGGTATCAGCATGAAAACCCACAACTACGTGCAGTTCATGGTGCAATCTATTTAAAAGAATTAAAAGTTGAGGAGTTTTTAGGTATTGCGAGAAGGTTGCAGAACCTTGTTGATGGTAATCCAGTTAATATCTAAAAAATAATTATTTATTAATTAATACCTATAGATTCTTTTAAAGCCATAATTCGCTTATAAGAAGTGTGTATTTGATCTTCACTAATTTTTTTTTCTTCATATAGCTCAACTAATATTTTAAAAACTTTTTTCAGAAGATTTTGGTCATAGTGTAAATTATTGCCAAAACAGAACATGTCAACTCCAGCATCAATCATCAATAATAAAGTTTCTTTCAAGCTATAATATTTTGAGATTGCACCCATAGATGGATCATCGCTAATAATTACACCTTTAAAACCCATCTCTGATCTAAGTAAATCCCTAAGAACTCTTGAAGAAAGTGTTGCAGGCAAATCATTATCTAATTTTTTATGAATTAAATGAGATGTCATTATAGCTTTGATAGAGTCATTATTGATTAATGTTTTATATGGTTGAATCTCAGATTTTTGCCAAGTATTAGTAACATCTACTAAACCTTCATGGGAATCACCTGATGCACTGCCTTGACCAGGAAAATGTTTACAAACTGGAATTACATTATTTTTTAAATGAATATCAATGAATTCTCCAGCATGTTTTATTAGCTCTTCAACATCATCTGAAAAACATCTGTCTTCACTCGCTATAAAACTATTTTCATTAATTTTTAAATCTAGAACTGGAGCGAAATTTAAGTTAATTCCACATTTTGAAAGAGTCTCTGCCATTAATGATGATTGACTCATTGTAATCTTTAAGTCGTTAATTCTTCCTAATTCGCCCCAACTTTTAAAATTTGGAAATCCATATGAGCTATTTAATCGATTAACATTACCGCCCTCTTGATCAATCCCAATAAATAATGGATTTTTTGAGTAAAATTGGAGTGATTTATTAAGCTCTATTAATTGTTCAGGGTTTATAATATTGTGTGAAGACCATGGTTTAGTTGTTACATTTTGATCATATAAAATTATTCCACCAACAGATATTTTATTATGGCGATCAAAGAATCTTTTTACGTCTGAATCGTTTGTAGCTCTAATACCAATAATGATCATTTGACCAATCATTGATTTTATTTCATTTGAATTCATTCTATTTTTTTATCTAAAATATGTCTTATTATATATTAATTAATTTAAAAGGCTTATGATAAAATTTACATCAAAATTGCTTTATATATTTGTAACCATAATTATTTTTATCCAAGGATGTGATAACCGTCCAAAGAATATAGATCCAATAAAAGGCTTTGAGTCAGTAGCTTTAAAGTTAGAAAATGCAATTAATTATGAGCTAAAAAGTAAAAATTTAAATGCTATTTCTATGGTTCTTGTGAATGATCAAAAAATTGCTTGGGCTAAAGGGTTTGGTTACGAAGATCCAGAGCGTAAAATTTACGCGGATGCTAATACAGTTTATCGCGTTGGTTCAGTCTCTAAACTTTTTACAGATATGGCAATAATGCAAAGAGTTGAAAAAGGTGAAATTGACTTAGATTTACCTATCCAAAATTACTTACCTGATTTTAATCCATTGAATCTTTATAAAACACCTATTACTCTTAGACAAATGATGTCTCATAGGTCTGGATTGCTTCGAGAACCACGTAAAGGAAATTATTTTACTGATGATGAGATATCTTTAAAAGAAACGGTCGAAAGCATTATTTCATCAAAATTGATTCATGAACCTGAGAGTAAAACAAAATACTCTAATGCAGCCATTGCTGTTGTAGGATATACACTTGAAGCACTCTATAAAACTCCATATGTAAACTATATGCAAAAGCATGTTCTAGAAAAAATTGGTATGAAGAATAGCGCTTTCGCCCCTAATAAGAAGATTAATTCAAGGCTAGCTAAAGCAACAATGTGGAGTTATGACGGTCGAATTTTTTCAGCACCAACTTTTGAATTAGGAATGATACCTGCTGGGAGTTTATATGCACCAGTTACTGACCTTGCTAAATTTATAATGATACTTTTTGCGCAAGGAAATGGACCTAATGGGGTTGTTATTAAGCCTGAAACATTAGATGAAATGATATCACCACAATTTGAAGGAAGTAAAACTCAAGGCTATGGTATTGGCTTCAACTTATCAGAACATGGAGGTTATCAAAAAATTGGACATGGTGGTGCTATTTATGGTTTTTCAACTCAACTATATGCTATTCCTGAAACTAAATTTGGTGTAGCAACTTCTTCATCAGTCGATATATCTAATTCAATTACCACTAAGCTATCTAATTATGCTTTAGATCTCATGTTGGCAAATAAAAATAGTGAAATATTACCAGATTACATAAAAACATCAGAGATTGGTCTTCAATTAGCTCAATCATTAGAAGGTCATTATATTAGAGGAGACTTATATGCTGATATTGAATTAAGAGGATCTTCTACAATATTAGTAACAAATTATTTAGAAGTACCTCTAAGAAAAAGCAGTGAAGGTATTATTTCAGATGGTCGTATAAACCAAGGTAGCTATAAAGTAAAAAAATTAGGAAAAGATATAGTTATAAATGAAAAATTATTTACTAAAAAAACAAAACTAAAAAAATCTCAATTTTCCAAGAATTGGAGAGGTTTAATTGGTGAATATGGCTGGGACCATAATATTCTTTTTGTTTATGAAGATAGGGGAAGTTTATGGCTTTTAATGGAGTGGATTGAAAAAGATAAATTATTAGAAATAAAAGAAGATCTATTTGCCTTTCCAGAAAATTCTGGAATGTACCATGGAGAAAAATTAAAATTTAAAAGAGATAAGAATGGAATTGGAACAGAAGTCGCTATTCTAAATGGACCAGTTTTTAAAAGGCGTGATATTGGTGCATCAAATTCTGAAACATTTCGAATTAAGCCTCTTAGACCAATAGATGAATTAAGAGAAATTGCTTTTAAAGCAAAACCACCAAAAGAAGACCAAGATTTTTTATCATCAGATTTAGTTGAATTAAAAAATATTGATAAAACAATTAATTATGATATTCGTTATGCAAGTACAAATAATTTTATGACAAATAAGTTTTATACAAAAGCAGAAGCTTACTTGCAACGACCTGCAGCTGAAGCACTTGGAAGAGCACAAAAAAAATTAAATACGTTAGGATATGGTTTATTAATTCATGACGCATACAGACCTTGGTATGTTACAAAAATGTTTTGGGATGCGACACCATTAGACAAAAAAATATTTGTAGCTAATCCAGATAATGGTTCAAGACATAATCGAGGATGCGCAGTTGATTTGACACTTTATGAACTTAAAACTGGAAAAGTTATAGAAATGGTTGGTGGTTATGATGAAATGACAGGTAGATCGTATCCAAATTACTATGGAGGAACCACGGAGCAGCGTTGGCATAGAAAGTTATTACGTGATATTATGGAGTCAGAAAGTTTTAATGTTTATGAATTTGAGTGGTGGCATTTTGATTACAAAGATTGGAAAAAATACCCGTTAAGTAATGTTCGATTTGAAGATTTATAATTTTGATATTAGAAGGTTATTCTTCTAATAAGTGTTTACTCATAAACTCACGAGAAAATTGGAATGCTTCTTCGCGGGTTTTAGGGTTTCCTCCCATAGTTGCTCCACGTTTAGCACATAAAGCGAGTCCGATTTTTTGTCTAAAAGGTGTAGTCATTGGAATATTAAATAAATTCATTAGAACGGCGCCATCATCACGTAATTTAAATCTGCAGTCAACAGTTCTGTAGGCTAGTTCTTTTGTTACTAATGGTGTATCTCTATCAAAAGAATGGTGAGATTCAGGATAAACTGTTAATTTAATATTTACACCAGCTTTTTGCATTTTTGGAACCAACTCTTCACATGCTTTCGCTGGAACCCAATTATCTAATTCGCCTATCAATATGTGCATAGGTGCATCTGTAAATTTTAGGTTCTCTGGTTGAGCTATACATGGAGGGTAAATAGATAGATGCGCTGCAAATTTTATTGTCGGGTCAATTTTTTTAATTAAGGGCTCCCAACCAGAAAATAAAGTAACACCACCACCTAAACTCCAACCAGTTATTGCTACTTTGTTTTTAATAATTCTAGGATGCTTAGTAAGTATTTCAAGTGCTTTATAAGCATCTAGGGTCATCATGGCTGTTGTGACATTAACTTGAGAACCAACAGTGGACTTTACTCCTCGACTAGAAAAACTTTGAAGTTCAAAAGTGGCAATGCCCATACTTCGGTACATATCCATATATTCTAAATGATGCTCACCCCAATCCAAGCTTCCAGCTACACCAATAATTAATGGAAAAGGACCCTTCCCATTTGGAAGGTTCAAAACTCCACTTACTTCAATTTTATCAAGAGTTTCAAGATTAGAAATAATATCTTTAAAGCTAAATGGGTTTGCACTATTAAAAGTTATTCTTTCTTGGCTAGGTAGTATTGAAGCAAGTAAAATGAATATTATATATTTAATTGATTTTTTCATAAAATTGATTATTAAATTAGCTCATAAATAAGATTACAGACATTATTATTATAAAAACTTTAAGGATATCATGAAAACCAACTTTTTTATTTATTTATTTCTTTCACTAAGTTTAATAATTGGTCAGACAAAAAATCTATCATATGATGCTACCGAAGGATCTTTAATCAGCGTAGACGTGTCTCCAGATGGTAAAAAAATTGCGTTTGATTTATTAGGGCACATATATATCATGTCCGTTAATGGGGGTAAAGCAGAGGCAATAACTAACGGAACATCATGGAACATGTTTCCACGTTATAGTCCAGATGGTAATAAAATAATGTTCACTTCAGATCGAAGTGGGAGTGACGACCTCTGGTTGTATAATTTAAAAAGTAAAGAGATTTCTAATATTTCAAAAATGGAATTGCCGGTACATCAAGGAACTTGGTCAACTGATGGAAGGCATGTAATAGGAACGGCTCTAAATATGAAAGTTAGGCACCCGGTTTATATGTTTAATATGTTTGGTGAGAAACAAGATATTATTCCAGCGGGGGCTCGAACGCCAGTGACACATTTTGAAATGCATCCCAAAAATGGTTTGATTTATTTTGCGCAGGGTGATGGATCTTTATATAAAAGTGGTGATCGAATCAAAACTTATAATATGAAAAATGGAAAAATTGAAGTCTATATTGATAGACCAGGCGGCGCGTCAAATCCAAAATTATCACCTGATGGTAAGCAGCTTGCCTATACACATCGAGATGATAGGCAGACAGTTTTAATTGTTCATGATCTTGAAACACGTGAAGAGAAAGTAGTGAATAGAAAACTCGATTATGATCGGCAAGATAGTGGGAGTTTTTATGGTTCTTACACTAATATGAGCTGGCACCCGAATGGTCAAGAAATATTTATTTCGTATCAAGGAGGAATTCATGCAGTGAAAGTTCGTACAGGAAAATCACGCAAGATTCAATTTTCAGCACCGGTCAACCGCGATATAAAAGAAACAATTCGTTTTAAAGTTGATGTTCCACGATCAAAAGCAACAACTCGAACTCATCGTTGGTCAACAAAAATTCAAGGCGGAATTTTATATGAAGCCATGGGAGATATATATCTTAAAAAAGGGTCTAATAATAAAAATTTGACAAATTCTAAAGATCATGAAACTAATCCAGTATATGATCCAAGATCTAGAATGATTTATTTTGCTTCATGGAATGATAAAGATATGGGTGCCATTTACAAGATGGCGGTGAATAATAACAAAAGAAAAAAAATATCTGATGTCCCTAGCCAGTATGGATCGATCGCAATATCTGAAAAAGGACATATTGCTTACGTTAGAGGTGGTGGATCATTGATAAATGGAAAACATCTTGAAGGCCAAACTGATTATGAATTGGTTTTGAATTGGAAGGGCAAGGAAACAGAGTTAGTCGATATTACATGGAGTGGTAACCGCTATGCCAAACGACCTCCAACTGTATTTTTTGGAACTGATGATAGGATTTATTATTCCGATTATGTCAATGATGTACTTACAATTAAATCCATTACTTTGGATGGATTAGATGAAAAAGTAATCTATGAGTTTTCTAATGCGACACGGGCTGTAATCTCTCCAGATATGAAATGGGTAGCATTTCGAGAGTACCACCGCAGCTTTGTAACCCCATTTGAATATGTGGGTAAGACTTTAACCGTAAGTGCTGCCGATAAACAAGCATATACAAAGAGAGTCGATCAAAAACATGATGGTGATTTTATGTCCTGGGCAAAAGATGGAAAAACACTAGTATGGACTCGAGGTATATATCAATATGAAAAAACACTTGATGATATTTTGAAAGATAATAAGAAAATCTCAAAAACAGATCTTTCATTTTCTTATACAGTTTCTAAACCGAAGAGTATAATTGCACTTACTAATGTTCAGGTATTGACCATGGATAGAAATAAACTAGTTTTAGATAATGCGACTATATTAATTAAAGAAGATGAAATTATTGATGTTGGTACATCTGTAAATATTCCAAAAGGTGCAAAAGTATATGATCTAAAAGGACGTACAGTTATGCCAGGGATCTTTGATGCTCACGGACATTATGGAAGTCCTATTTCACCACTTAATGTGATTGAACAAAGCTTATATGGTCTTCAGGCTAATTTAGCCTATGGTGTAACAACCATGTATGATGTTTATGGTACAACTCAGAAAGACTTTTGGGTCTCCGATATGCTTCAAAGAGGGGATTTAGTTGGTCCAAGAATTTATTCGGTAGGAGATCCGATATTTGTTACGAAATATAGATCAAAGATGCATCGCCCGATCAAAAGTTTAGAAGATGCATTAGAACATGTAAAATTCAATAAGGATCATGGTGCCACCGCTGTAAAAGATTATTCAAATCATACTCGTGCAGCACGCCAACATTTGGCGGAAGCAAGTCGCCAATTGGGTGTCAATATTGTTACTGAATCGTTTGGTAATCCTCAAATGAATATGACCCAAATAGTAGATGGATTTACTGGACTTGAACACACCATGGGTCTTGAGCCTATTTATGAGGATGTTATTCAACTATTAAAGGCATCAAAATTAGGAATTACACCAACTTTGGTTGTTGTCTATAATGGTCCTTCTGGAGAAACTTATTTTCACCAGACCGAGCGATTATGGGAAGATGAGAAGTTATTACAATTTTTTCGTAAAGATAAATTAATCCGATTAAGAAGGCCTACCTTCTATTGGCCTGACGACCATTATTCGGTTCAGATGGGGCAGACGTTGAAAAAGATTTATGATCGTGGAATTAAATTACATATGGGTGCTCATGGTCAAATGATGGGCCTTGGTGCTCATTGGGAAATGGAATTATTTACACAGGGTGGATTTACAAACTATGATGCGATCGAGATTGCAACAATCAATGGATTTGCTCATCATGGACTGGATCATTTACTTGGCTCAATAGAGGTAGGAAAACTTGCAGATATGGTGATTATGACGGAAGATCCATTGGATGATATTCGAAATACTCGCTCAATTGAGTATGTAATCAAAAATGGAATTTTATATAGCGGTAAGGATGCTAGCCAAGTTTATCCAACACCCATTCCAGCGCCAAAGCTTTATTTTAAAGAGTAACTTCTACTTCTATAAGATAAGTACTTTTAATAGCTTTATTTTTTGGAACTATGGATTAACAGTGGGCTTCTCATCTTTTTTCCCTTGAATTGAAGTATAATTAAAATCACCATCTTTAGAAAAAGCTATAATTTTATCAAATATCAATTATTAAATATGGGAGGATATTTATCTTCATGGTCAGTTTTTTCTTGATAAAAATTAGCGAATCTTAAGATAGAGGCTTCATCAAATAGATTTCCGATTAAAGTAATACTTGTGGGTCTGCCTTTATTATCAAAACCAGAGGGAATAGAGATGGAAGGATGACCTGTAAGATTAGTTATAAGACTTTGTTGACTGCCACGTCCTGGAGCAATTATAACATCATAATCTTTAAATAGATCAAACATTTCTTGAATTAATCTTCTCCTTAGACGGTTTGCTTGTAAATATTCAATGGCTGGGATAAACCGACTTTGTCTTAAAGAATTTGCTCTAGACCTAGAAGTTTGTTGAGTCATCATATCAATTTGATCACTTAGAATTAACTTATCAAAATATGCACCGGATTCAGCTCTCAGGATTGAATCAAAGGCTCGAAAAGGATATGAGCTGGGAAGGGTAACTGAATCCATAGTTACACCTATTTCCTTTAAAAAATTTAGTGCGAAAAGGCCATTAGTTCCTGAGTCAGTTGTATCTTTATCAATAATTTCTTGAATGTATCCAATTCTAAGTGATTTGATATTTTCATTAAAATTGATTTCAAATGGGATATTATATACACTTTGATCTCGACCATCTGAACCATTTATAATTGAAAGTATCAGTGCGCAGTCTTTTGCATTTCTACAGATTGGTCCAACTTTATCCATTGACCAAGAAAGTGTCATAACGCCGTGTCTGCTTACACGTCCATAGGTGGGTCTTAAACCGGTCACGCCACAGCGAGAAGAAGGCGATAGAATAGAGCCCCATGTTTCAGTTCCAATTGCGAAGGGGACAAGTCCGGCTGATGTAGCGGCGGCTGAACCAGCAGATGATCCAGAAGATCCTTGCTTAAGATCCCAAGGGTTTCGAGTTTTTCCATTAAACCAAACATCACCACGTGCTAGTGCACCGGAAGTAAGTTTTGCGATAAGAATTGCACCAGCAGAATTTAATTTTTCAACTATTTCTGCAGTTTCATCAATAATTTGATCTTTATAAGGCATTGCACCCCAGGTAGTTTTATATTTTTTTACAGAGATAATATCTTTAACTCCATATGGTATGCCATGAAGAGGACCACGATATTTTCCTTCAGCAATTTCTTTATCCATCTCACGGGCTTTTATTAAAGCTTCAACTTTTATTACAGTAATTACAGCTTCAAGTTGAGGGTTATATTTTTTAAGACGATTTAAATAAAAATTTGTTAATTCTTCTGAAGTTATTTGTTTTGTTTGTATTAATGATGCGAGCTCAAAAATGGAATAAAATGCAATCTCTTCATAGTTTTTAGGTATAGATATATCTTCATTTAAATCATATTGAGTATTCTGTTGAATTGATGGAGTAGTGAATCCATTAGGAAATGGATTAAATATCATAGCTGGAGATTCATTGTATTCGATATTAAAAGTACGCGTCGTATCATAAGAGGCCCTATTACGGACTAGGTATTCCATCATCGTATCAATTTCAGCTTCATTAAACTCAACACCGTATAGTTTTTGCGCTGCAATCACATCTTGCTGTTTAAATGGATAAGGTGAATTAGATGCACAGCTCCAAAATAAAATTGTACACAGTAATCCGAAATTTATGAATTGATATTTAACGTTTTTCAAAAATAGACTAAATCTCTATGAGATAAGTTCCTTTTGTTACCTTAAATCCTTTTTTAGACCATGTTGCAACTTTAGGCTCATCACCTTTTTTTGCTCTGATTGAAGCGCAACCAATATCACCATTTTTTGAAAGAGCTACAATCTTATCATTAAAGTTTACTTTTGAAGGCCCTCCATTAATATCAATAATACGTTTGCAGACGGCTTCACATGCTTCTTGAGCAGTCATTCCATTTCTCATAAATTCTACACCAAGAAAAGATCCACAAGATCGAATCATTTCTTCTCCACGACCTGTTGCACCAACGGCACCTACTTCATTGTCAACATATAAACCAGCTCCTATAATTGGAGAATCACCAATCCTTCCTGGGATTTTCCATGCCAAACCGCTAGTAGTTGTAATGCCTGCAACATTACCTTCATTGTTTACTCCAAGTACATTTATAGTTCCAGTAGTACGCTCGGTGTCATAATTACCATCAGCAGGTGGAAAATAATCATCTTTATCTGATAAATTTTCTTTCCACTTAACCCAAATCTTTCGAGTGCTTTCTGTTAATAAGTTTTCAACTTTAAAACCATGCATCCGTGCAAAATCTTGAGCTCCTTTTCCAACGAGGTGGATATGGTCTGTTCTTTCCATTACTAATCTAGCGACTGAGCAGGGAGTCTTAATTCCTTCCAAACAAGCAACTGAACCACAATTATGGTCTGGCCCATTCATAATTGATGAATCGAGCTGTACTACACCTTGTTCATTCGGTAGACCGCCATAGCCAACTGATGTGTCTTTGGGGTCTAATTCAGTTACATTTGCAGATTTTTCAATTGCATCTAATAAGAGACCATTTCTTTTCAAAACATCCCACCCAGGTTTTAGAACTTTTTTCCCCCATTTTTCACCTCTACTACATAAGATTATTGGATTATTCTTTGCAGTAGAATTGTTGCCTGCTTTTAAACTTGATTTAACTAGAGGCAGAGAAACACCTAGTGCTGAAATACTTTTAATAAATTTTCTTCGATCAATCATGCTCTCTTCTCCTTGAACAATGTTAAAATTATAAAATTTGAAATTGAATCTAACTAAAAATAGAATTAATAGGGGTAATCAATTAGTAGAATTAATTTCGGCGCTTAATATTTATGAATACATTATATGAAGAATAAAGAAAGCATAACTTTTAAACAAATATTTGATCTTTGGTTGCCATTAGCAGGGAGTTGGTTTTTGATGGGTATTGAAACACCTATGCTAGCCGCATTTGTTGCTCGGATGGCAACTCCAGAGATTAACTTAGCTTCTTGGGGTTCTATTGTTTATCCAGTCTCTTTGGCAATTGAAGGCCCAATTATAATGTTGCTTGCAGCGAGTACAGCGCTTGCAACTGATCGATTAGCATATAATAAACTTTTTCAGTACATGGTAATAATGTCTATAGTGCTATCTTTTATTCATATTCTGGTTGCCTTCACTCCTCTATACTATATATTAGCATTAAATATATTGAATGTTCCCGAATCGCTTGTAGAGCCAGGAAAAATTGGACTTCAAATTATGACACCGTGGACATTTATGATTGCTTGGAGAAGGCTTAATCAAGGTACTATGATTAAATATGGAAATTCAAAATCTGTTGCAATTGGCACTTTAATTCGTCTCTTGTCGTTAATAATTATACTTTCCATTGGACGATGGTATACAAATTTTTCAGGAATTATTATTGGATCTTCGGCAGTAGCAATAGCAGTAACAATGGAAGCTCTCTATGCAAGTAGAGCAGTTCAAAAAATTCTAAAAAATACTTTACCTAAAATAAGTAATAATAAACCTATTAATAGATCTTCTTTTATCAAGTTTTATTTACCACTTGCCATGACGCCTTTAATGACTCTTTTAATACATCCAGCTGGCTCTGCTGGTATGAGTCGAATGCCTCAAGCACTTTCTTCATTGGCGGCATGGCCTGTAGTCTATGGTTTGATTTTTTTAACTCGTTCAATGGGTTTTGCTTTTAATGAGGTTGTGGTATCATTTGCAGATAAACCTCAAGGATTAACTCAACTTAAGCGTTTTGCTAAAGTATTAGCAGTCTCCACTATGAGTATGCTAGGAATCATTGCATTTACACCTTTAGGTGGCTTTTGGTTTAGTAGTATTTCAGGTCTTTCATCAAATTTAGTTGAACTATCTTCAATCACTATAATGTTTGCTATTCTAATGCCAGGTTATCAAGTCTATCAATCTTGGTATGGAGGGATGTTAGTCCATTATCATGAGACTAGAGGCATCAGTGAGGCTGTAATAATTTATGTTGGCCTAGCTTTACTTGGCTTATATTTAGGTACACATTTTGCAAGTAGCCCTGGAATTTATTGGACAATTAATGTTTTTGTTATTTCAGGTCTTTGTCAGACTTTCTTTTTGCGATATCGATATAAGAGGCTTAGAATTTGATTATGGAAAAATCTGATTTAAGAGTGAATATAACCATCAAAACACCTAAAATTGATGAAAATGCTTTTGTTGCTGATGGGGCTAAAATTATAGGAGATGTAACCTTAAGTAAAGATAGTTCAATTTGGTATAATACTGTTTGTAGAGCCGATATAAATAAAATAGTTATTGGTCAAAGGTCAAATATTCAAGATAATAGTGTTATTCATCTTGAGAATGATCAAGGTGTTATTGTTGGTAATGATGTAACGATTGGTCATAATGCTATTATACATGGTTGTACAATTGAAGATGGGGCCTTGATAGGCATGGGTGCTATTATAATGAATGGCGCGACTATTGGTAGAGGAGCAGTTATTGGAGCTGGAGCTTTAGTTAAAGAAAATATGAAAGTTCCAGAATTGACATTAGTTGTTGGTTTGCCTGGTAAAATTATTAAAACTCTTACTGAAGATACTTTTAACCAAAATGTTAAATGGGCAAAAAAATATGTTAAGTTGGCACAACTTCATCAAAAGTTTAAGGAACTATAATCTATGAAAATTAAACGAAATGATCTATGCCATTGTGGAAGTGATAAAAAATTTAAAGATTGCCATGGTAATAAGAAGACCATAAATCCATGGCAAAAATATAGTATTTTTTTTATTCTATTTGTTATATTAGGATGGTTTGTAAATGATCTTTTTTTTCAAGATAGAAAAACGATGAGTTCTGCTCCACCAGGTAAAGTTTGGTCAGAAGAACATGGGCATTACCATGACATAAATACAAACCAAACGGCTAGACCACCTATTAATTCAAATATGCAAAACAATTTAAATCTTCCTCAGCCAGATGGTCCTGCACCTGAAGGGAAAGTTTGGTCTAGCGAACATGGCCATTGGCATGATATCGTTAATAACTAAAATTATTAATGAAACAAATCATTTTTACATTATCAATTTTTTCTTTACTGAGCTGCCAAGATAAAAAAATAAATAGTTGCATTGATGAAGATGAAATTTCAAATAATCCGTGTACTAAAATCTATGACCCTGTATGTGGATGTGATGAAAAAACATATGGAAACCCATGTGAAGCAGAAAATGCTGGTGTTACTTCCTGGATTAAGGGTACTTGTTCTTAAATTGTTGTTCGTTAATAATTATCAAAATTAATATCCATTGGCTCTAAAAAGAAAAACGGTTACTTTTGAAATTCTTATTTTGAGCTAATATTGAAAATTGTTCTTGCAACACATAATCGTGGCAAAATAGAAGAGATCTCTGATATTTTAGCCAAATTACCTGTAGAAATACTTACATTAGATTCTTTTCCAGATATTGGTGAGATTCCTGAGACAGGAAATACTTTAAAAAAAAATGCATTTATTAAAGCTGAAACAGTTCATCAACTAACGGGACTACCTGCGCTTGCTGATGATACAGGATTAGAAGTAAGTGCATTATTGGGTGCGCCCGGGGTTTATTCTGCAAGATATGCAGGCGAAGTTGCGACTTACCAAGATAATTGCAAAAAGATGCTAAATGAAATGAAAAGTTTTTCTAGTAATGAAAGAGATGCGCATTTTAGAACTGTAATTGCTTTTGTAACAAAGCATGAAAAAATATGGACTGAAGGAGTTGTTAAAGGAACTATTTTAGATCATCAAAGTGGTAGCAAAGGCTTTGGCTATGATTCTATTTTTTATTATCCACCTTTAGAAAAAACGTTCGCAGCCATGAAAAAAGATGAAAAGAATAGTATTTCACATCGTGGGAAAGCTTTACGTAACTTCTGTGCTATTTTAGAAAAACAGTTAATAAATAAAAATGGTTAAACATAAGGAGATGACTATTGCCTCAACGTTAACGGATTAATCTGACCGCATTAGCGGTATCGCATTGCCCATTAGGACTTTGTTTACTTAATAATAGAGGAGGATCCTTTGAATAAATGGATCCATAGCATCATAGTTTACTTATGTATGACCGTATTTTTTTCTTTATATGGCCAGCAGGATAAGTATATCCAAAATCTCCCTAATGATTGGCACCCAGATTCACCGTATCTCTATAACCCTCATAAGCAAAGTAAATATTCACTGATAATGCCTTTTGATTCAAGTGAATACAAATCTCGCAATTTAATTCGGTTGCCATTTGCAGTTATTCCTAAAGTTGTTATTTCTAAAGATTGGTCTGTTATTTCATTTACGGGAGAATATTTTGGTAAATCTTATAATATACCTTTTGTTGCACCGCTTGATTGGTATGTTAATCGTAATATTCAAATTAAACGTCAAGTTGCTATGATGAAAGCTATTCAAGACACTGTTCAAACTTCAGGTAATCAATCTCAAATTTTACAAGATAATCGTGGTCGCGGTCTTGAAGTGATTGGTCTTGATGTGGGTAAACTAGGAAGAGTTTCTTTAACTGCTCGTGGAAATGTAACTGTAAAAGGAAATTTAGTTTTTCAAGACCAGGAACTTATTCGTTCTAAACTAAACGAGACTCAAAATACGCATTTAGAATTTGATCAAACTCAAAGAATTAGTGTTGAAGGTAAGATTGGAGAACGTGTTTCTGTAAATGTAGATCATGATTCAGAACGAGATTTTAATTGGGAAAATAATATTCGAATTAATTATAAAGGACAGGAGGATGATATTATACAAACTGTAGATGCAGGGAATGTTTCCCTAAGTCTTCCTGGCTCTCAATCTTTAATGGGTTCAGCAAGTCATCAAGGTTTATTTGGAATAAAAACAATGTCAAAATTGGGCCCAATGAATATTACAGCTATTGCATCTGTCGTTAATACTGAAAAAAAGTCTCAAGAATATAAAGGTAAAAGTGAAGCACAAACTTTCCAGATAAAAGATCATAATTATGTAAAAAATAAATACTTTTATATACATGAATGGTTTAGAGATGGTGTAGCTACATCACTTCAAGGTAAAACAGTTCTTGTACCATCTTTTTATCCATTGAGAGACGGCTTACATCAGATAGGTAATGTTGTAGTGAGAAATTTTGAATTATATCAATTAGATCAATCAACAAGTTCAGAGACTAACCCAGGAACTGCCTATGCAAATCTTTTACTTCCATCAGAAAGTAATGATCAAACAGGTAATTATAAAAGATTAGAGCAAGGTCAAGACTATATTTTAAGTGAAGATCTTGGGTTTATTAGACTTAGACAAAAAGCAAGTGATGAAGTTTTAGGTTGTACCTTTGTAATTGCAGACAGAACTACTGGAGATACTCTTTTAGTTGTTGGAGAAGGAATATCAATAACAAATGATTATCTAAAAATGAAAATGTTAAAACCTAAAAACTTGAACCCTGCTCATCCTGTCTGGCCACTTATGTTTAAAAATGTATATTATTTAGGTACAACCAATATTAATAGAGATGGGTTTGAGCTTAGAATTGTAAATGATCGACTACCAGTACCTAGTCATTTAGATCCCCAGGGAAATCCTTACATAACGCAATTTGGATTAGATAGTTTAAATGAAAGTGGCGTAAGGTCTTCTGATCAAAAAATTGACCTTGCCAATCCTAATATATTAAGTATAATTGATGGAGAGTTATTTTTCCCAAATTATCATCCTTTTGCGGCTGATTCACTTCCTGATGGAAATAAATCATCAGGATTAAAAGGTTCTCTAGGGGAAGGTAAAATGTATTTTTCAACTCAGCGAACTCAGATTACAAATGATAGTCGATTTACTATTGAAGTTGATTATTCTAATCAAAGTGCAACAATCAACCTTGGTTTTATGATTGTTGAAGGTAGTGAACAAGTATATAAAGGTGGAGTCCCTTTGAAAAGAAGTATTGATTATCAAGTTGATTATTTTAGTGGAACAATTGTTTTAGCTGATGATGTAGATCCAAATGCTGAGATTAAAGTAACATATGATAAACATCAATTGGTTACATTTGATAAAAAAACAATTCTTGGAGTGCGTTCACAAATGGATTTTGGAAAAAATTCGTTTATTGGTGGTACAGCACTTTATTATAACCAATCAGTTGTTAATGAAAAAGTTGAAGTTGGCTATGAGCCTATGAGAAATTTTATTTGGGGATTAAATGGTAGGTATGAACAAGATTTACCTATAATTACTCAAACTTTAGATAAGATGCCGGTAATTGATACAGATAAGCCATCGAATTTTTCAGTTGAAGGTGAATTTGCCCAAATATTACCTAACCCTAATTCAATAAATAACAAGGCTACGGGAGATTTCAATGGTGTTGCTTACATTGATGATTTTGAAGGTTCTAAGCGAACTACATCAATACCTATTTTACGTCGATTTTGGAGGGAGTCTTCAGCTCCAATTGATTTGAAATCTGGTAAAACTTTAAGTCAAAGAAAGAGAGGAAAACTTAAATGGTTTAATCCATTTGTTCAAATTCGAACAAAAGATATTTGGCCAAATTTGTCTACTTCAATCCAAGCACAAAATGAAACCACTGATATTATGGTGCTTGAATTTGATAAGCGTGCTCATCAGGAAGGCGTAGCTGATGATTCAGTCTGGGGTGGAATAATTACACCTTTTTATTCAGGTGATTATGACCAAACTCAAACTAAGTTTTTTGAGATTTGGCTTAATGGTGAAAACGGCACCATAACAATTGATTTAGGTCAAATTAGTGAAGATAGGGATGGAAATGGTACATTAAATACTGAAGATGTACCAGTCGGAGGACTTATTGGTGATGGTATCCTAGATGATTCTGAAGATATTGGCTTAGATGGATGTTCTGATAATTATGAAAATGGTTGGGGGAACTGTTTGGATCTGAATGGGCCTTCTTATTTGGACCTTGTTGCTTTAAATGAATCGGTATTGATAAATACATCAAATGATGTAAATCCTGAAGATCCTAATGGTGATAATTGGGAGTATTCTGAAGGCAGTAATGATTATTCAAAAATTAATGGTACCGAAAATAATGCCCTTGATGCGGGGCGATATCCAGATACTGAAGATTTAGATAGAACAGGGTTTTTAGACAGAACTAATAATTATTTTACTAAATCTTTTTCTCTAAAAGATACAACTTATCTGGAAGGAGAAACTCAACTAAATGGAACCTCTACAGGTTGGCGTTTGTTTAGAATACCACTTGCAGACTTTGATGTTAGTAACCTTGGTGAAGACAGAGAATGGAATAATATTAACCATTTACGAATTGGTTTAAGCAATGTTAGTCAAAAAACATATGTAGAAGTTGCGAAGATTGAACTTGTTGGAAATGAATGGCAAGAGCTAGGAATCGCTCTTGACTCAACTAGTAAATTTATAAAAGAAAGTGCCGATTCAATTTTTGCAGTTTCAGTTATAAATACAGATGATAACGCAAGTTATAGGCCTCCTGAAGGTGTTCAGGGTGAATATGATAGAATTAATCAAATTCGTTCCAAAGAGCAATCATTAGTTATGAAATTTTCTGAACTGCCTGGTCGTGCAAGTGGTGCTGCAATGAAGTCTTTATTTGCTTTAAGTGGAGAAAAAGCTCAAAGTTATCTTTCTTATGAAAAAATGAAAATGTATGTATATGGCTCTAGTCCTTGGATTACATCTGAAAATACAAATATAGATATGTTTATTCGTTTTGGCTTCGGAGATAATTATTATGAATTAACCCAACCAGTGTATGATGATTGGGATGAAGGAGCTGGAAGAAATGCTGTTGAGATTGATCTAGAGTGGTTAACTAGTCTTAAGCTCAGAGATTCTTCTTCAGTAAAAAAGTATAAAGAGACAGATATTTTTAAAGATTCAATTAATTATAAAGAATATCGATTTACCGATGAAATGGGCGTAGAAACAAAAAAAGTAATTCGTATAAAAGGTCAACCTGCTTTAAATAGGATTCAATTTTTTATTGTTGGAGTTAAAAACTTGTCACAGACTCCTGTATCAGGAGAAGTATGGTTAGATGAATTACGTCTTAGCGGAGTAAATAAAGACAAGGGAATATCAATGCGAGTTCAAACGAGGTTTAACTTAGCTGACGTATTAAACACTTCAATTGCATATCGAAGGCAAGATGCAGATTTTCATATGCTTCAACGCCGATTAGGATCAAATCAATCTAGTGAGACTCTTAATATTAATTCAGGTCTTAATATTGATAAAATTTTACCATCGCACTGGGGATTGAAAATCCCAGTTTCAACTACTTTTTCTAATTCACTTAGTAGACCAAAGTATTTTCCTGGTCAGGATATTCTTGTGGATAAATCTAACACACCTGATTCAATTTTAGTTACTTCAAATGCAATAACATTTACAGTAGGAGCTTCAAAATCATCTAAATCAGATAATAAATTATTAAAATATACAATTGACAAAATGAATACGCGTTTTTCAGTAAATAGGCGTTCAATGTCAAATGAAATTCAAAAAGAAGTACTAAACCAAACTTATCAAGGTCAAGTTAGTTATGCCCTTCCTTTTGGTAGAAATAATTATTTTATGCCTTTTAAGTGGGTATCTAATGTCCCAATCATTGGTGAAAAAATAAGTAATACTCATTTATATTATAGCCCAGCCACTGTAAATGCTTCTATGAATTTTAGTGAAAGACTTACACAAAAAACACCTCGTCGTGGACAAAAATCACCTGATGACTATAACTTTGGTTTAAATCAGAGTTATTCATTGGATTACAAAATGACAGAAACAATTAACACAAAGTTTAGTAGAGCAATTCAAAGCAATTTAAATGATTATAGGGGGTATATGTCTAATGCTTTAAAAAATAGAGACCCTGGCGTTGTAACCAATATAACAGAAAGTTTTACTTCATCATTTTCACCTATTATTATGGATTGGTTAAAACCAACTTTTAATTATGCAGCTAATTACCGATGGAATAAAGCTAGAGACGCTAGTGTTGAAGGAGCAAATATTGGTAATCAACTTAGATTTTCTTCAGGAATCAGTTTATCCCCACTAAAATTAGTTGAATTAATTTATAAGCCATCAAGAGCAAGTTCTGCGGCTCCAAAACGTCAGACAACTCGTGAAGCACCAACTCGAAGTAGAAAACGTTCCTCTGAAAAAAGATTCAGCGAATCAGAAGAAATTTTAGGTAAAGAAAGCGTAAACATGGAAGAGCTAAGGAATGAGAAAAAAAATAAAAAGAAGAAAGATCGATTTGCCGATAGTAAAATATTGAAGAGAGTTCATGGTTTTGCCAGAAAAGTGAATCCATTAAATATTTCTTATACTGAAAATATTAATAAAACAGGAATGGGAGTTTTGGGAGATATTCCCTTAGGTTATAGATTAGGGTTGTTACGAGAACATGGGTTAGACTATTCAAAACAAGTAGGCTCTAGTACAGGAAATTTTGACCATAAAAGAGATCTTTCTCTAAGGTCTGGATTAAATTTGACGCGGGCTTTATCAATCTCATTTAATTACGCGCAAAATGTTTCAAGTAATCTAAGAGGGTCTGGCCTTGAACAAAGGACTATGTCAAGAGATTACTTTTCATATGGTAGTTATTTAGAAGAAGGCTTCCCATTTATGGGCTGGTCAGTTCGATTAACAGGATTAGAAAGAAATAAATTTATAGGTAAATTTGTCAGAACATTAAGTCTTGATCATGTTACAAATGGAAAAGAGACAAGAGCATGGCAATTTGATCAAGCAGGTGGTCCTAATATATCATTTTTTGATTTAGATGATTTTATATCTAATTATCAGGATAATCAAAGAACTTCAAGAGTAAATATGAATTTCTCACCTTTAATTGGTGCTACATTTTCTTTAAAAAAAGGTGTTGCTGTTACAATGCGACATAACAGAACTCTATCGAAAGAAATAACAGCAAATGGAGGTGAAAGAGTTCTTAATGATCAATCTTATCTAATTACAGCTAATTATGCGCATCGAGGTGGGTTTACTATACCAGTTCCATTTTTTGATAATTATAAGATTAATAATCAGGTTAACTTTACTTTTAATTTTGATATGAACAAAAATAGTACATTACAGAAGGCACAAGAAGCAACTAAATTTGCGGAAACTGCTTTCACGTCTAGTTGGAAAACAGGGATTAGACTAACTTACACATTTACTAAATCTGTAAGTGGAAGTATGATTTGGGAATATAGAGAAAGTGATTCTAAGCATACGGGTAAGAAGATAGATAGAGACTTTGGTTTTGATGTAAACTTAGCAATACGAGGATGATGAAAAATTCAATTTATATAATATTATTATTGATGACTGCTGCTAGTTGTCAAAAAAAAGTGCCTTTATTTAGTGGGGAAAATGCATTTGGGCATCTGGTTAAACAATGTGAATTTGGACCTAGAAATCCTGGATCTGTAGGTCATAAAAAAGCATTATCTTATTATTTAGAGTTTCTAAATCCGTTAGCAGATACAGTTTTTACGCAAGCTTACGTTGAAACAATGCCAAGAACTGGTAAAAAAGTGAATATGAACAATGTTATTGCACGTTTTAATACTGAAGCTTCAAAGCAAATAATGATTTCAGCTCATTGGGATACTAGGCCATGGGGTGATAGAGGCTCAAATATTATGGAGAAGAATCAACCAATAATGGGTGCAAATGATGGAGCAAGTGGTGTTGCTGTTTTACTTGAATTAGCAAGGATATTAAAAGAAAATTCACCCGAAATTGGAGTGAGTCTTGTATTCTTCGATGCTGAAGATTATGGTTCAAGTGGCAACACATGGACTTATTGTAAAGGATCTCAATATTTTGCAAAGAATTTGCCAATCCCTTTCCCTGCATATGCTATTAACCTAGATATGATTGCTGATAAGTTTCCTGAATTTTATATTGAGAGGTATTCTTATCAACAAAATCCAAGCCTAGTTTTAGAATTGTGGGATAAAGCTGAAGCACTTGGATTGACTGCTTTTAAGAAGCAGGCTTATCATATGATTTTTGATGATCATGTCCCACTGTATGAGATTGCAGGAATACCCGCAATTGATATAATTGATTTTGATTATCCAAATGAGAAAATCAATTATCACCATACAAAAGATGATATTGTAGCAAATTGTTCACCTGAAGGTTTATCTCAGGTTGGAACCTTAATGGTGCATCATATTTACGAGCAATAATGAGAATATTTAAAATTAAATCAGTCAGTTTTATTTTTATGCTAATTATTATAATTAGTTGTGAGAAAGTTGAAACAGTAGTTGACCCATATCCAATATCAGAAGTTGATTTTTATTTTCTACAAGCATCAAACAAGCTATATATTTCGACTAAAGCCTTGAAAAGATATCAAAACTCATCACTTGATTCTATAATGGTCTTATGGCAAGGAACTAGTGTTTCAAATACAGCAGATACATTGAGGCTCTTAGATAATGGAACATATGGAGATTTAATTTCTAAAGATGATGTGTTTTCTCGAAAGATAAACAACTCAAGCTTAAGCCTGAAAAATATCATCCCTTCTGATGTGAAAAACGATTCAATTTTCCTAAGTATTCTGGGACTTTATGATAATAAAGAATTAGTATTGTCTTCATCATTCATTCTAGGAAATTTTAGACCAAAGCTTGGGTCTATTTTTGTACCAGATACAGTTATTAAACCTTCATCTAATCAAGATGATAATATTATTAATACGGTTAAATTTTCTATTACTGCTGTGGTTAAAGATCTTAATGGTTTAGATGATATTAAACGTGTTTTTTTTAGATCATATCATGTTGGTCTTGATTCAATGATGAATAATGGGAATCCTATATTACTTTACGATGATGGAATTGTTGATGTTTCTGGAGATCAGCAAAAAGGAAATGGTGAATTTACTCGTACAATTTCAATGACTGAAAAAGCTACTACGGGTACATATCATTGGTTTTTTGAAGCTCAGGATTTCTCTAATGCTTATAGTGACACAATTAAGAAAGTTTTAGTAGTAAAATGAGAAAATCAATTATACTCATTTTATGTATAAAAATTTCTTTTGCTCAAGGGTTATTACCTGCTGCTTATAAATTAGATTTTTCCAATTTTGATTCTACCGCTTATAATGGACTGAAAAGTAATATGATTAGCGACATTGTTCCACAACAAGATAATTTAGTTTGGCTTGGTAGTGGTTCAGGATTATCTGTTTTAAGAGATTCGACTTCTATATTTACATTGTCAAACAAAGCTGATATTTCACCAGGGCCATTAACAAACATTACTCCTCAAGGTGGTGTGGTAGCTTTAACATCCTATCGAAAAACATTGTTTGCTGCTTTTGCTACTAGTGGAGAAGATATTACTATTGGAAATGGTTTGATTTATAGTAATGATGCAACTGGGAATTCAATTGATTGGACTTACTTTGAGCAACCAATTGATTCGGAGGTAGATTCTTTAGCTCCTTTTGCGAATCGTTTTTTTAAAGGATTACCGATTACTGTAAAAGAAGCAAATGTTACTTATGATGCATCGATATCTGGGAATTATGTTTGGATAACGAGCTGGGCTGGTGGTTTACGAAGATATAATATCTTACAGAAGACCTGGGAAAGAGTTCCTTTGCCGCAAGATGGTGACCAATTTCTTAATACATGCGAAACGGCAAATTATGATGATACATCTATTGGATTAATTTTAAAAAATTTCTATTTAAACCCTAGAGATCCATGGAATGGTTCATCAGTTAAAAATAGTGATACAAAATTATATGGTAACCATAATCATAAAGCATTTTCGGTAATAGCTTTTAGTGATACAGTTTGGGTTGGAACTGCTAATGGTATTAATCGTGGATTGATTGGAGAGAATGGATGTGTAAATTGGACTCACTATAATGTAATTGATGGTTTATCAGGTGGCTTTGTAGTTGATTTAGAGCGGCAAATTATAAATGGCCAAAATATAATTTGGGCCGCAACAGTAACCGCAGGTCAAGGCGAAAAAAGTGGAGTTAGTTATTCAAATGATAATGGCGAAAGCTGGCATTCGACTTTAATTAACGAAAGAGTCTATAATATAACAGCCTCTGATTCAATTGTGCTTGTAGCAAGTAAATCTGGTCTTTGGAAAACTTTTATAGATAATCCACTTGATCTTGCAAAACCTTGGGCAAAATATAAACCTGCCAAACAAGCTCTTCTAATTGGTTCAACAGGTACTTTTGATATGGATGAGATTTTAACGGATGAAGTTGTTGGAGTTTCTTACGATAAGCGACCTTATTTTTCTTCTTCTGGAACTATATGGATTGGTTCTTGGGATGGACTAGCTCGAACAAAAGATTTAAGTGGTGATAATTGGAATATTTACAGAACTAATTTTGACTCAGAAAAAGTTTATGCTTATCCAAATCCTTTCTCGCCTTTTGAGCATAACCAACTAGCTGGAGATGGTTATGCTCATATTCATGCAGGCGTTAAAACATCCTTCGTTGTTAAGATGGATATATATAATTTTGCAATGGAGCCAGTTCTACAAACTGAATTTGATCGAAGACAGGCTAATACTGGCTCAATGAAATGGAATGGTAAAGACAAGGATGGTCGTTTAGTTGATAATGGAACTTATTTTATTAGACTTGAATATGATCAAAAGACTAAATGGATAAAATTGATTGTAATTAAATGACAAAATGTTTTAGACCATATTTAATATTTTGTTTTTTTAGTTTAACTATTTTAGTTGGAAGAGATTATGCATCATTTGCAGGCGGATTCCTAAGGATGGGATCCTCAGCCAGATCAATGGCTATGGGTAGTGGATTTACAGCAGAAATTGATGCGGGGTTTGCTGCTTACCATAATCCAGCTTCAATGGTTTTTCTTAAGAAACGCCAACTAGGGTTTAGTCATCACTTTTTACCACTTGATAGAAGATTTATGGCTGCAAATTTATCAGTTCCTTTACCGCCATCTGCTAGCGTTGGTTTAGCTTGGGTTAATGCAGGAGTTGATAAAATTGATGGTCGTAATGCTGCAGGTCAGCATACACAATATTTGTCAACTTCTGAAAATGCTTTTATCATATCATTCGCACAAAAAATACTTCCTTGGTTCTCAGCTGGATTAAATGTCAAAATTTTGAATCATCAATTACCAATGAATACAATGGATATTGCTGGTAAAGGAATGGGTATGGATTTTGGTGTTTTTATCCATTCAGAAAATGGTCCAAACTTAGCATTTATGATACAGGATCTAAACTCTAGATATCAGTGGAAGACTGATAAAATATTTGAAAGAGGAAAAAATTACGTTGAACAATTCCCAACAATTTATCGTGCAGGTTCATCATTAATTTATAATAATATTTATGTAACATTAGATGCTGGATTTGTCATGAATGGAAATGACATGCTTGGTTATACGATACGAGTTGGCGGAGAGTATTCTTATCTTGACAATTATTATTTACGTGCAGGTTTAGGTAATGGTCGTATGTCTATAGGTGCAGGACTTGATTGGTCTCTATTAAAAGAGAATGATGCACGATTAGATTATGCATTTGTTTTTGAAAACCCAGCTGGGGCTGCACATATTTTTACATATGCTTTTTCATTCTAAGTTAATATTAATTACTATTTTTGTATTTCAAACCTTGTTTGCAGGAACACAGTTTTTATCAATTCCATCATCAGCCTATGATTTAGTTTATTTTAATACACCATGGCGTAACCCAGCTGTATTAAATCATATTAACAAAGTTCCAGAGTTGGGATTAGCTTATGGAAATTGGTTGGCAGGAATTCAAAATATGGGTTTTAAATGGCGTGGTCAATTAGGTAAAAATAGTGGTGGTCTAGATCTTAGATATGTAGGATTGAGTGATATTGAGCTTCGTACAAATACACCGACTTCAAAGCCTTTAGGGTATTATAGTGCCTATGGTATTTCTGCTAGAGGTATAACCAGTCGAGAACTTGGAGCTGTTAATTTTGGCTTAGCAGTTCAATTGATAGAACTTGAAATTTATCAAGAGAGTGCCAAAGGTTTTGCTTTTGATTTTGGTGCAGTATGGTCCGTTAGCAAAAATATTAAATTTAATATATCTGCTTTGAATTTAGGTCGAATGAATAAGCTGCAAGCATCCGCTCCTAAATTACCGAAACGTTTAATAAGCTCAGTTAGTTACGAACATAAAAACTCATCATTTTTTTTAGGAACAGAATCAAACAGTTTATTAAATGATATAGTTTATTACGCGGGTGGCAGTTCAAAATATAAAAATCTAGTTTTTGGTGGAACTTCAACAATGACAAAAGGAATGAAAAATGTATCTGGCGGGGTAAGCTTTTTAATCGGTATTTATACAATTACCTATGGTTTTCAATGGGGTGATCAACATTTAGGAAGACCTCAAATGTTAGATATATCAATTCGATTACCATGATTGATAATACTATGTATAAACGAATTACTATTTTTTTATCAATTACTGTAATCATTCTTTTGGTAAGTAATTATGCAGCTTTAAGAAAACTTGACTTAGTTGAAGGAAAAAATGATTCAAACTCAATTATAATTGAAGAGCTTGATTCAAGTTCAGTTGAGATTAAACTTTTAAAAGAGAATATTGGTACAATTGTACTTATAATTGACGACTTTGGTTATCGAAATGATTTGATCTCTGATGGTTTTTTAAAATTAGATATTCCTATTACATGTGCAATTATTCCTGGGCATTCTCAGAGTAAAAAGTTTGCTGAAAAAGCATTGAATGCAGGTAAAGAAGTAATTATTCATATGCCTATGGAGTCAAGCGTAGTAAGTACTGGCGAAGAAGAATACAAAATAAAAGTTGGAATGACCAGTGAAGAAATTGAATGGCGAATTAATGAGGTGCTTAAAGAGATTCCTGAAGCTGTAGGTATGAATAATCATCAAGGATCAAGAGCTACTGCTGATAGTAAAATAATGACTGTGGTTGCCTCCGTATTAAAAAATAGAGATAAATATTTTTTAGATAGTCGTACAGCACCAAATACGGTTGGCGAAACATCTATGAGAGCAATAGGAGTACCTACTGCAAGTCGTCATGTTTTTTTAGATAATGATCCATCAATTGATCAAATATCGGCTCAATTAGATAAATTAGCAGCCTTTGCAAAAAAAAGAGGTTTGGGTATTGGTATTGGGCATGCAAAACCAAACACATTAAAAGTATTGCAGGATAAAATACCTGAATTATTAAAAGTTGGATATAAATTTGAATTTGGTTCAAATGCGGTAAATTGAAATGAATCAAGTAAAAGTAAGAGTTGTAGATTGTTATATTTATCGCAAAACAGCTAATGGTATTCTTTTTTTGCTCATGAAAAGAAATTTAAATAAGATCTACGAACATTTATGGCAAGGTGTTGCTGGAAAGATAGAAGAAGGTGAAACTTCATCTGAGGCAGCTATTCGTGAACTAAAAGAAGAAACAGGGTTAAGTCCGGTAAATATGTTTGTTGCTGATCATATCAGTAAATTTTATGAAGTTTACGGTGACCGTATCAATCTTGTTCCAGTCTTTGGAATTGAAGTAGATTCAGAAATTATTAACCTATCAGAAGAACATATATCTTACAAATGGGTTGATATTAACGAAGCCTTGAATACACTAGTTTGGAATGGTCAGAAAAAAGGAATTCAAACTGTTCATGATATGGTAATAAATAATGATGATCGAATGATTTGGTCAAAAGTTGAAATAAAAAATTAGGAGTTAAAATGTTAGAAATTGGTACAAAAGCACCAGACTTTACTCTCCCTGATCAAAATGGAGAGAATGTTTCTCTTGGTGATTTTTTGGGAAAGAAAGTTGTTCTTTGGTTCTTCCCTAGAGCAAGTACACCTGGATGAACAATGGAAGGACAAGGGTTCCGTGATGAACTCAAAAAATTTGAAGATAAAAATATGATTGTTATTGGAATGAGTGCAGACTCTTCTAAAAAGCAAAAAAACTTTTGTGATAAGCAAGAATTTCAATATTTGATGCTTTCGGATGAACAAAAAGACACATTGAAAGCTTACAAAACTTGGGTGCCAAAGAAGATGTATGGTAGAGAGTATGAAGGAATTGCTAGATGCACTTATATTATTGATGAAAAAGGTGTAATTGCAAAAACTTATCAAAAAGTTAGTGTTAAAACTCATGCAAAAGATATTTTAGAAGAATTATAATACTTTAAAATATTTCCTAAAGTTTGCCTTATGTCATCTAATATGAAACTACCTATTGAAGTCTTTTCAAAATGGGCTGAAGAAGGCAGAGATGAAGCAATGGCAAAAGGTCATGCTAATTCTGTTAATGCGATGCTTGACTTTGTTTTTAAAAATATTAGTGAGCCATTCACCTTTATTGATTCAGGCTGCGGTAATGGATGGGTAGTGAGAATGGTTGGAGATCATCCCCTTTGTAGTAAAGCTATTGGTATTGATGGCTCTTCATCAATGATTGAAAAAGCTATTTCAATCGATAATAAAAATACATATGAATGTGAAGAGCTAATTAATTGGATACCTGATGAAAAAGTCGATATAATTTTTTCAATGGAGGTGTTTTATTATGTTGATAATCCTATAAAGTTAATTGATCACGTTGTAAAGAATTGGCTCCAGCCAAAAGGTAGGTTGATTATAGGCATTGATTATTACAAAGAAAATGAACCAAGTAAATCTTGGCCTTTGGATTGTGAAATCTCAATAATGACCAGGTTATCTGAAGAAGAATGGTTGAAAGGCTTTATTAAATCTGGATTAGCTGATATTTTATCTTGGAGGGAAGGCCAAAAAGATAAATGGGGTGGAACTCTAATACTTACAGGAGAAAAACCTGCTGATTAATTATTGATGGGTAAGTTTTGATCTAAGAAAAGACCTTGATTCATTCCAGTAAAAAATTTTTGAAAAAACTCAAGTTCATGCACTCCGCCAGTAGATAAAATTTTCCCATCTTGCTCAACTTCTCCGCTTGCGCTTACACGTACATTAGTTTCATTATTTCCTAGCTCCGTTAAATTAATTGTAATTCTATATCGGTAGATTTTTGGTCCATCGGGACCATCATCTCTATCATTAAATATAATTGGATTTGAATCTCCATCATCATCTCCATCAAATATAGATGTAAATATTATTGCGACGATAGCAATAGCACCAACAGCTAAGCATGCTTTTTGACCATCTGACATTCCTTCTTCAGGAGTCTCACTAGCGAGCTCTGCTCTTTGATATTCAGTAGTCCTATTTGCAGTAATAAGGCCAACATCTGAATTCAATACTGATATAGTATAATCCATATCTTGTAATGAATTAATTGAGGCTTTTAATACAGTTCTTAAATCTCCTGAAAAAGCTTTTGTTTCCATAGCTCTTGCAATAGAGGCAGGTGGCTTTTCGGTTCGAGGTGAATTAGCACATCCTGAAATCCCTAGAATTAGAGAACTTATCAAACAAATTAATAGGAAGCGCCCAATCTTAGACTTAGGGTTGCTCATTTGAGCTATCATTTAAAATTCTAATCCTTGATAAGCATAGTCTAGTACATTTTTATTTTCATCAAAAGTGATAATAACTGTTAGAGATTTTGAAGAAGAAGCATCTGATGCTCTAGATCCTCCGCCAGCTCCCAGCCAGGTACCTATTGCACCAAATCCAAAGCCTGCCATGGTACTAGATTTTCTTTCTCTTGATATACGATCATAGACCCAAGTCTCATTTCCTTGCTTGTCCATTGAGATAATATTGGGTGCCCCCAAGACTTTAGTTATTTCGACTTGATTTGCACCTTTTGATACAGAGGACTGTACTAATCCTAAAGTAAGATTAGTGATAGTTTGTTGTGGTGGGTTACTGCATGCACTTAAAAGTAAGAAGCTTAATAAAGTTAAATAATTTTTTTTCATATTGTTCTCCTTTAGCAACTTAAACGGTTAAATTTAATAAATGGTTCCATTGTTATAGTTTCTAGTTCATTAAATGACTTGAATCTAAATCTGTATCAATTGGTTTAGCGATAATCTCTACTTGGTCTTTTTCAACATCAATATACCATACCATGCTTAGCATAACATAGTTACCTTTCTTGCCATGCTTCCATCGCCTAATCGTACTAAACCTAGACTCTTTAATTCCTGTTGATTTAAGAATATTTATCTGATTGTTTTTAATTTTAGCTTGATCATCAGGGTGGATAAAACCATCTTCATATTTATGATTAATTAAATCATTTTCCAAGTAACCCATTGATTCATACCAATTTCCACCAGCTTCAGTAATCATACCGTCTGAAAGACGTCCAACCAGAATAAGCGATCGAGAATTTATTCTTTCAAACAGATCATCTTTAGTTTGCTCTGATTGTAGATTATGAATTTTAGCATTAAGGTTTGAAATTTTATTTTTTAAACGAACATTTTCGTTAATCAAATAATCAATTACGGTTTTATTCTCTTCAATTGATGAATTTAGAGGCTCTGGTATTTCAGTTTCTTGAATTTCTGAACGAACTTTTAAAACGTGCCTAGATGGTATTTTTCCAGTAGTTAGCCAAGTGCTAAGAGCCTGAGGTGAAACACCAAAGTATTCTGCAACTTGATACTTATGACGGAAGCCAAAATGGCTCATAACCTTTGATATTATATTTTGAACTGAATTCATAATTATAAATATTACTTGAATAATATAAAGTAAGTAGTTAATATTATTCAAGTAATATGAATTATTTTATTTATTAATATTTATATTATTAGTAGTTTTAGTCAGTAAGTTTATATTTATAAGGAGAGCGAAAAATGAAATACCCTAAATTTTTAATCATAACTATATTTATGTTTTTTACATTGCTCTATGCACAAACAGATCAAATATTTTTTGGTCAGCAAAAAGCAATTAAAAATTTATCGCAACAATCTGGAATGTCAGATGCTGATCTTAATAATTATATCATGCAACGTTATGGGTTACCTCTTGATAAACTATCGCAATCACAAGGGGCAGCGTTAATTACTGACTTTCAAAATAATACAATTTCAAAAGCATCAATCATGTCAAAGCCAGCGGTTAAAAAAACACCACAATTATCGATAGCTGAGAAAAAAGCGTTATTAACGGCTGCCAGTGTTTTAGAAAAAGGTATGAAAAAAAGGTTTCATTTTAAAGATGGTTCAATAAGTGAAGGTGAAATAATAAATGTAGACAATGAAGTGGTTACTCTTTCGACTGAATCTGGTGAATTTAAAATTCCTAAAACTGAATTCTTAGCTGAAACTGCTGAGATTACGAATAAAAAAGGTGAAAAGTTTGTTGGAAATGTTCTTTCAGAAGATGAAGAAGAATTTAAAATTAGAACTCAATATGGTGATGCGACTATACATAAAAAAAATATAGAGAAAATGAGTCGATTCCATGGCGGTATACTAGATAAAAAAACAGAAGCACGTAAAAAATTCTATACTGGTGAGGCTGTACTCCTTAGTGTTTTTTTAGATCCGACTGCTACACCTCTTAGCCCAAATACATTTTATATTAGTGGAATGTCATTGGGATATGGATTGACGGACCGTTTTATGTTAACAACAAAATATGCTTCAAATTTTAATGGAGATCTAAATTTACATCCTAAGATGCGTTTTTATCATAAGAAGAGTGCTGATTCTGAAAAAAGTATGGCCTTTGGACTTGGTTTTCATCGTTCATATCCTATCGAATCAATTATTGGAAAATATTCACACGCGATTAAACTACCTGGAGAGAGAACATTAAACGATTCTGAATTAGAATTAGAGGATGTAATGAAACCTGATTCACTATTACCAGATAATCCAATGTACGCAGAAGCTTACTTAGTATTTTCATCTAGTCGAATTAATCCATCAGGTCGAGGAAAAGTTGGCTGGAATTTAGGTGCAAAAGTAACGAATGCTTTTTCTAATAGAGATAAATATATAAAAGAAGAATATTCATGGGATAAATCTTTCAAAGTTCCTTTTAGGCTTTGGGCAAGTTTAGACTATGATTTAAGGAAAGACTTAAAGTTTGTTGCTTCTATGTGGGCTGATAATGGATACAAAACCTTGAATGCGAGTACTGCTTTTAAAGATTATATTGGCTCTGATGATTCTCAAGTACTATCTATTGACTCTATAAGAGGAAAAGAAAGTTTAGTAGATTTTGATTTTGGCATACTGTATGCAGTTAATGAAAATTTTCGAATTGGTGTTCATTTTCAGCAGCCATTCTTAGACATTTATTGGGAATTTTTTGAATTTTAAATGAGCTAACAATGAAATTATTAAAGTATTTACTAATCTTTCTCATTTTTTCGATTGCTTTCTCTCAAAAATATGATCCAAAGACAGGCGAATTAATTCAAGAGCAAAAGTATGACCCCACTACTGGTGAGCTAATAAAGATAACGAAGTATGATCCAGTCACAGGTGAACCAATCGAAGATATACCAGCATTAAAATCTAATAATACAACCAATGTTAAAAATTCTGAAACTAAAATTAATAATTCCTTAAACAGTCCTAGCTATTTATCAATAATTACAGCAGCTAAAGCTGAGGCTAAACTAAAAAATAAAAGTCAAGAACTAGTAAATATAGGCGTAGGAGGGTTTGGTTGCTTATTTCACATATTTGGAGTCCCATTAGCTAGTTTGTATGCTTTGTCAAGTACAAGTCAAGATGCGAATACTAATTATTACAATAATTTAAGTAATGAAAATAAAACAATATATAGTTCAGCTTATAAATCAGAAGTTAATAGATTAAAAAGAAATACTGTCTTTGGTACAATGGGTGCTGGTCTTGCACTCTTTTTCATCATGATAATAGGAGTAGGACCTTAATGATAACACAAAAAAAATTAATTCTTTTTATTTCAATTCTTTTAATCTTTGCGTGTGAAGATAAGGAAGATGGAGTCAATCCACTAGTTGGCCAATGGAACATGACCAATTTTAGTAGTGGTACATACATGAGAGTAAATAAGACTCAAGAAATATTTATGGGTGAAACTGAAGGAAGCATTGAAGCAAAAACCATATCAAACGAGATTCTCACTGATACTTATAACTTAACAGAAGTCAGAATTGATAATAATGATGATGGAACATTTATTGATGTTTCTGAATATGCTAATAATTATTCAGTTGATTATAATATACGCGACTTTATAGGATCTCTTGATGCATATGATGAATCAAGCCTTTATATCTATTCTAATAATATTAATGGAGATTATTATGGTACTAATTTTGATTATACAATCTCTACTAATTCTTTAAAAGTTTTTCCGGATACGCTCTATCGCAAACTTTATATAAATGGTAATGAAGTTTGGGATTCAACGCGATATGCTGTAGTTGAAGGTTCAATAACACAGTTAACCACTCTAGTCGAAGCTGGGCAAAACTTTTTAATGGATAGTGACATGTTTGGTCCAATAGAATTTCCCGATGAGTTAACACTTATTTTAGATGAGGATGGAACAGGTCGTATTATTGAAAAAATGTGGGGTCAAACAGAAGAAATTGAAATTAAATGGGAAGCTACCGATAGTACTTTATCTTGGAATGAAGAATGTAATGATGAAGATTGTGATCTTGAAGTAGTTGATTTTACATTTGAAATTTCGAGCACCGGCTTATCATTATCTAATTATCAAGATATGTGTGAACTTTTTGAACAAATGGGGGGTGAAGGTACTTGTGATTTAGTGATGAATGATGAATTTGGTATTGAAATGGGCACTTTAGAAGGATTCTGGATGGAAATGAATATAACGTTTTCAGAAAATCAAGTAGCTAAAAAATCAGTTAATAAAATGCTCAACAAGAGATCTAAGTTTGGCAACTATTCATTTCTAAATGGTTACACACTACCTAAAAAGTTTAATCAATAGATAAAACCCATTTCAAGTATTTCAGATGTTTAAGCTTTTTCTTTTAGCTAGTATATATATTTTTGCATTAGGCAAAAATGATAAAGTCCAAATAGCGACTATTCAATTTAAAGTTATCCAAAATGGTGATTCAGATCGTCGCTATATTTGGTTACATGGTGATGAGCAAACAGCACGAATGGCTTTAGAAAGTCATATGAAGAAAAATCAAGGTAAAGCTTTCCTCGTTGAAGGAATATTACGTGAATCAGAATTTTATGGTGGAATTATTGATCCAAATAGAATTTTTTCGTCTTTAGGCGCTAAAGCCAATATTCAAAAATATAATCCTAGATGGACAAAGAAAGAAAAAGAAGACCGTTTGTTAACTATCAATCAAGATCGAAAAATATTTTTTAAAAATATTTTTCCTAAAAATGGCGAATTATTAATTGCTCTTCATAATAATTATAAAGGATATAATATTAATAAAGAATTAGGAAGAAGTGATGCTAAGTCTATAAAAAAAGATCAAAACCCCAGAGATTTTTTTATTTGTACGAATCGTTCAGATTTTGAAATATTATCGCAGTCACCATTTAATGTGGTATTACAAGAAAAATCACCAAAGAAAGATGACGGTTCTCTTTCATGGGCAGCCTTAATAAATGATATAAGATATATTAACATTGAAACTCGCCTTGGGTGGTTGAGCCAGCAGAAAAAAATGTTGAATTATATAGAAAAAAACTTACGTTAAACGTTTTAGTCTTCAAATGAAGATAGATGGAACTTTCTTAAGTAATTTTGTTATTAGATCCTTCTACATTTATCTATTTATTTTTTCAGTCATGACTTTATATTTTGTATGGAATTTTTATAATAGAAAAAATAATAAAGTAATAAATAAAATTAATTCTAGAGTGGCTGAAGAAATGGCAAAAAAAATTACTGAAGACGCAACAATGTATAGAAAAAGCAGACAGGAAGAAGATTGAAGAAAGTGTTTAGCTATATAATATTTAAAGAATTTTTATTAAAAACTTTATCATTTAGTTTATCGTCTAAGTAACCCATCATTACTGAATGCCCCGTAATTTTTGAAGGGTTATTATTATTATCTAAACCAGTCAAATGAATCGCTGTTTTATTCACTGAAACAAATGCAGTATTTTCATTTAAAATATAAAGAGAAGGTGGATTAGTCTCCTCTAACTCTTTCCAAAGAAACTTAATTATAAAGTCTCCCTCTTTTTCTCCTAATCTAATATCTGGTTTCTTTGAAGTTAATGGCGCACCTGAATAAAGTGGTAAAATTACCTGTAAAATAACCCAGGCCATAGATCTCGGCTCTAAATTGACATGGAAAGTTTGATCTTCAAAAAGATCAATGGCGTGCTGAATTCCATTCGCATTAACTAATAGATTATAATGACTAAGCTTTATACCTTTTCCATCTTTCCAAAAGACCATCGCTTCATCAGAAAGAAGAGGTTTATAAGTTGGGTTATAGGCTGTTGGGAATTTTTTTATTTTTTCGAAGTAATCTAATTCAGCATTAATAAGTAAAGATGGTGACCCAGATTGAGTTGCATCTTGAAGACTCTGATCACCTGTAAGTATCATAGAGGCACCTAATGTCCAAATTCCAAATGCAAGAATTTCATTTTGTGGAAATGGAAGTTGCTCCACTAAAATTCGATCATTTGGAGTAATACCCATTGAAAAAAGCCAGTTAGCTGTTTGTTGTGCCATTGAGTATATGTTATCTGAAGTAAGTTTTTCATCTGCGTACACTAATTTTTCACCATATTTAATATTTTGACCATCAACTAATGCTCTTAAATTTGGATAGGGCACCATATGTTCAATGGGCTGAACATTTCCAAAGCATTGTGCTTGATAGATTCTTTTTTTTAAATCGGAAGGCATTTATTAAAAATTAAATTTTAGTCTGGTTTTATTTTTCTGATAACTTTAAAGTTATCAAAAACGCGCGTATAATTGTTGCCGGCCAACCGTCCTATAGGGTTTAGCGCTTTTAAATCAACTCGACCATCCTTGTAAACTTCATCTGCTATATGAAACATAACAATAGTTCCAATAACAACAAAACCAGCACCAGGCTCAGCATTCCCAATCTCAACTATGCTGTGTAATTCACATTCATAGCTCACTTTTGATTCTTTCAGTCGAGGAGGTGATATTTTTTCTGAATTTATGGGTGTGAGGTTAGAGATTTTAAATTCATCAACTTCTTTATCATAGTCGGTTGCACATGCGACCATTGGTTCAACAATTTCTTCTGAAACTAAATTCACTACAAATTCTTTCGTATCTCGAATATTATTAAGGGTATCTTTAGTTGATCCATCATAGCCGCGTCTTGCAGGAGCAAACATTATTGTTGGGGGGTTTGAGCATACTCCGTTAAAATAAGAGAAAGGAGCTAGATTTAAAATATTATTAGTTGATTTTGTAGAGACAAAAGCAATCGGTCTTGGCACAATTGAACCAATCATTAATTTATGATTATCTTGAAAAGGCTGAGCCTTTGGATCAATCTTCACTATTCTTCCATCCATGATAAAGGATAGTTATTATCATCTATCTTATCTGTAATACTTGTCATTTGTAATGGTTTAAAGGTATCGATCATAACTGCAATCTCATTTGCTTCTTTTAAGTTTAAAGAATCTTCAATTTTTCCAGGTTGAGGTCCATGAGGTATTCCAGCAGGGTGAAAAGTAATTGAGCCGTGCTCAACACCTTTTCTACTCATAAAATCTCCAGATACATAATAGAGAATTTCATCTGAGTCAACATTGCTATGAGCATATGGCGCGGGTACCGCTTTTGAGTGATAATCAAACAATCTAGGTACAAAATTACATATAACTAATCCAGGTGCTTCTAATACTTGATGAACGGGTGGAGGTTGATGCACTTTACCGGTAATAGGCATGAAGTCCTTTAAATTAAAAACCCACGGAAAAAGATATCCATCCCAGCCAACAATATCAAATGGATGATATTTATACTCGTAAGTTTGAATACCTTGAGAAAGCTTTACTTTAACATTGACAGGTCCATCATTAATTGGTGAAGTAAGATTAGGGACTTTAATATCTCGTTCGCTATACGGTGAAAATTCTAATAATTGACCAGAATTATTTCTATAACGCTTTGGTGTCTTTATAGGCCCATTTGTTTCAATAACTAAAACTTCTAATTTCTCTTTTACTTCAATTTGCCAAATAACTCCACGAGGTATAATAGCATAATCACCAGCAGATAGTTTAAGGTTACCAAAATTTGTTAAAAGTTGTCCACTACCTTCATGAATAAATAAACATTCATCATGATGCCCATTTCGATAGAAATAATCCATATTTTTTGATATCATTGCTTTAGATAATATCATATCAGAATTGAAAAATAATTTTTCACGAGAATTGATTGCATCACCTTTTAAATTAAGATCTCTTGTTTTAAGATGATGATGACGATGCTCTTTATTATGTGTTTGAACTAAAGATGGTATAATCTTTCCAACTTTTTTTATAGCTGTGGGTGGATTTAAGTGATAAACATTCGAGTAGATATCGCTAAATCCTTCGCGACTTAAAAGTTCTTCCCAATAAAGATTTTCATCTTCATCTCTAAATTGTATGTGGCGTTTGTTTGGAAGTTTTCCGTTTTTTTGATAAAATGGCATGATAGATTATACGATTTTGTTTTCTAAAATTCCCAGTTGTTCTACTTCTAGTCTAACAACATCTCCTTTTTTAAGCCACCCTCCTGCGTTCTCTGGGCGTAATTCTAATATGCAGCCAGTTCCAACTGTTCCTGAACCAATATATTCACCAGGCATTAACTTAGTATTCATACTTGCGCGTTCAATCATTGCACCAAATGAATGATAGAGATCATTTGTGTTTCCATCAGAAACTTTTTTACCATTTACATGGCAGGTCATTTGTAGATGTAGTTTTCCATCATCTTTCCAAGCTGATTCAATTTCATCTGGAGTAACCATGTAGGGTCCAAAGCTAGAAGCAAAATCTTTTCCTTTGGCTGGGCCTAGGCTCATTGGCATTTCATCTTTTTGAAGGTTACGTGATGACCAGTCATTCAAAATAGTATAGCCTGCAATAACTGAATCAGCTTCACTAGCTTTAAGATTTGAACCACCATTCCCAATTATAACAGCAAATTCAAGTTCAAAATCAAGTTCGTTCGTATTGTGAGGATAAGATATATTTTGACCATGGCCATAACAGCAATTAGGATTAGAAAAATAAAATATAGGAATTTTATACCAATCTGGATGCATTTCAAGATTTCTCAATTTTCTTGCAGCTTTAACATGCTGTTCGAAAGCATAGAAATCTCTAAATGCTGGAGGATTAATTATTGGAGGTAAAATTATCAATTCCGATTCTTTTAGTGAAAAAGAGCTTATATCCTCTTTTATAATTAAAGATTCAAGAATTTTTAATGACTTAAAATTTTCATCCCAATTTTTAAGAGATTTATGTAAGGTTGCTGGAATTTTAATAAATCTATCATCGTTATAATTTTCATAGAGCCATTTAGCTGCGAGGCCAATATCAATAATGCTTTCAGAATGTTTAAATCCAAATCGAATCTCATTATTATCTGATGTTTTAAATGTTAAAAATTTCATTTATAAATTTCCTCTTAAAGCTTGTTCTCTTTCAATGGATTCAAAAAGAGCTCTAAAATTACCTTTTCCAAAACTGTTAGACCCTTTTCTTTGTATGATTTCATAGAAAAGTGTAGGTCTATCTTGGATGGGTTTTGTGAAGATTTGTAGCATATATCCGTTTTCATCACAATCAACTAAAATACCAAGTTTTGATAAAATATTAATATCTTCTTTAAATTCACTAACTCTATTATTAAGACTTTCGTAATATGATTTAGGTGTAGGTAAAAATTCCACTCCATTATTTCGGAGTTTAGTTACCGTTGCTATTATATTTTTTGTTGACATTGCAATGTGTTGAACGCCTGGCCCAGCATATGATTCTATAAATTCTTGAATTTGCGATTTTTTTAACCCATCAGCCGGCTCATTAATTGGCATTTTAATTTTTTCATTATCATTAGCCATAACAATTGATTGAAGCGAGCTATACTCTGTAGAAACGTCTTTATCATCAACAGACCAAAAACGATGCCAGCCAAATACTTTTTCATAAAAATTACATACAGAGTCCATTTGACCTTTAGACTGGTTTCCAACTACATGATCAATGTGTACAATACCTGTAGGGTCAGCAACGGTATCTATATCTAGTACTTGATAGCCAGGAAGGAAAACCCCTTTATAGTTAGAACGCTCAATAAAAGAGTGAGTAGTATCTCCATAAGTTTTAATGGTAGCAATAATTGCTTCACCTCTTTCATCTTCTATTAATGTAGGCTTTAAAACACTTTCTGCTCCATTTTGAGTTGTTGCCTTCCATGCATTTTCAGTATTATCAACTGAAAAAGAGATATCCTTTACTCCATCTCCATGCTTATCTATATGTTGACCTATTTTTGTTCCCGGAATCAAGGGTGAGCTTAAAACAAACCATACTTGATTTTGTTTTAAAACATAACTGACCTTTTCACGATTCCCTGTCTCAAGCCCTTTATATGCTATAGGCTGGAAACCAAAGCAGTTTTGATAATAATGAGCTGCTTGCTTTGCATTACCCACATATAATTCACAATGGTCAAATGATTTTATCTTATAGTCGTTCATTATTTATTAAGTTAGTAATTTTTTTAAATTTGAAATTATTTTTTGATTGTCATCATCTGTCCCAATTGTAATACGAATACATTTAGGCCAACCAAATGCATGTAAATTTCTAACTATAATTCCTTTTTTTAGTAATCTTGATGTTATTTTTTTTGCATGATCTTCAGTTTCCCATACAGTTGTAATAAAATTTGCAACACTAGGTATAGTTTTTATACCTAATTCTTTTAGCTCTTTTTTGAAGTAATTATAGCCGGATTTATTCATTGAGAGTGTTTTTTTAAGAAATATATGATCATCCATTGCAGCCATCCCCCCAGCAAGAGCAATTAGGGATGGTTCAAATGGTTCTTTTACTTTCATCAAGTTGCTTATTAGCGTATCATGAGCAAATCCATACCCAATCCTCAAACCAGCTAGACCGTAAGCTTTTGAGAATGTCCGCAGGGTAATTACATTATCATAACGATAGGTCATTGAGTCAGGGTAATCAGATTCAGATTCAGCAAATTCAAAATATGCTTCATCTAATATGATTAAAACGCGCTCTGGTATATGTTTATAGAATGCATTAAAATCTTTTTTGTTTATATAGGTCCCCATAGGATTATCTGGGTTAGCAATGTAAATAATTTTAGTGTATTCAGTCACTTTTTTTGCCATTGCCTGAAGATCATATTTATAATTATTCATAGGAACCCAGTTAACATTTTTACCTGACGCATTGGCTAAAACTTTAAACCCTATAAATGAATTTTGAGCTGATATTATCTCATCATCATTAAGCAAAAAGGTCCTCATAATTGTTGACATTATTCCTTCACTACCAGCACCTAAAATAACATTATCCATTTTTATATTGAATTTTTTAGCAAGCTTTGTTCTTAACTCATATCCTATCATATCTGGATAACGGTGAATATTCTGCAAACTTTCTTTAATTGCTTGAAGAGCCTTCGGTGAAGGCCCAAGAGAATTTTCGTTAGAAGCTAACTTATATATATTTTTTATTCCTTCGCGTTGAAGTTGCTCAATTGATTGCCCAGGGACATAATTTGATAAGTTTTGAATGTAGGGTGGAACTAAAGGCATTAGACTGACAAATTAGTTTTATATTTGAAAGTTGAAAGAACAACGGATGTTTTAAGATTTTGAACATTTGAAAGAGCAGATAAGCTATGTAGGACAAGTTTATCATAATGTGCTATATCTCGTGTTGCAATTTTTAAAAGAAAATCGCCGTTACCTGTTATATGGTAACATTCAAGTACTTCATCTATTATCGAAATTGATTTGTAAAAGTTCTCAACTGGAGTTTCTCCATGTCTTGCTAATGTAACCTCAACAAAAGTAATGCAAGTGTAGCCTGCTTTTTGAGTATTTAAAAGAGTAACATATTTTTGAATGAGTCCACTTGCTTCTAATTTTTTTACACGTTCTAATGTACTTGAAGGGGATAGATTTATTAGCTTTGCTAAATCAGAATTAGTAATTCTAGCATTAAGCTGAAGTTCATCTAATATTCCTTTGTCTATATTATCTAATTGCACAAGATTATTCGTTTTTTTGCTTTATTCACAATATAAAATATTGAATATTATTAATAAAACAAAATAAAATACTATAAGGCTTAATATTATAAGAATATTATGTTACAAATATTAAATTCTATCTTAAATGTTTAAAATAAATGAATATTGAAGGACCATTAATTCCAGGTGTTTTTATTGAAAGACCAAATCGTTTTATTACGAAGGTTTTAATAAATGGTAAAGTAGTAAAGTCTCATTTACCTGACCCAGGTCGTTTAAAAGAGCTACTTTTTGAAGGGGCTAATGTTCTATTGCGTCCAGCACCAAAAAATTCAAAAAGAAAAACTAGATATTCTACGGTAATGGTTAATCATAAAGGTCAATTAATATCATTGGTATCAGCTTTACCAAATCAATTTGTTTTTGAATCATTAAAAAATAACTCATTACCCATGTTCAAAAATTTTAAATTAGTAAAACCAGAAGTGGTTTATGGGAACCATCGGTTTGATTTTTTGTTAAAAGATAAAAATGATAAATATTTTTATCTTGAGGTTAAGTCAGTAACCTATGTTGAAAAAAGGTTGGCCAAGTTTCCTGATGCAATTACTGAACGAGGTACAAAGCATGCAAAAACATTAATGAAATTGACTCACGATGGATACGGTACAGGGATACTATTTGTATGTCAAAGGCCAGATGCAGATAGATTTACACCAATGTGGGAAAGAGATTATAAATTTGGAAGCGCATTATTTGAAGCAAATAAAGCAGGTGTGAATGTTTGGTGTATTACCACAAACTTAAGTGAGACAGAAATGACATTCAATAATGTTATCCCTGTAGATTTAAGCTTACCAAACCCAAAGAAAAATATAATTTGAAATTATTCAATAAAATTAAACTTCTTTCGCTTTTTTTGAGTGTATCTATTTATATTTATTCATGCGCAGCAGTTTCAGCTCCAGAAGGTGGTCCAAAAGATAATACTCCCCCAGAATTAATATCTTCAAACCCGGAGTCTGGATCATTGTACTTTAAGGGTGGTGAGGTAACTCTTTCATTTTCAGAGTATATTGATGAAAGATCAGTCTCTAATTCAATAAATATTTCTCCACGATTAGAGAATCCTATCGATATAACCTATGATGATAACAACCTTTTGTTAAATTTTCCAGATAGCTTACTAGATGATCAAACATATGTAATTACAATAAATAGAAATTTAAAAGATGAACGTAAAGTAGCAATTGCTCAATCTAATCAAGTAGCATTCACTACAGGTAATATTATTGATGAGGGTATTATTTCTGGTCGTGTATATGGCACTCAAGAATATGCTGTACATCTATGGAAATCAACGACAGAACTATCTGACTCTATATTTTTGTCAGAACCACTTTATGTAACTGAAGCGGATAAAGAAGGAAATTTTGAATTTAAATATTTAGCTTCAGGAGATTATGTTTTATTAGGAGTAGAGCGGAGTTCATCGGGAATAAAGTTAATACCAGATCGTATGGCGTATGGAGTAAGCTCAAAAAAAGTATTCAGATTAGAAGAAGATAGTCAAATTATTGATATTCCAATTCGTATACGTAAAGAAATTCCATCAATAAAATTAACACATGGTGAATGGGTGGGGCAAAAGTGGGGTTGGATATATTTTAATAAAGAAATAGATAGTCTTAATATTGATAATATTTTATTAACAGATGAATCTAACAAAGAATTTAGTCCATCTATATTTAGAGATTTCCAAGATAAAACACGTGCACTATTAATCGTGGATGATACATTAGCAAAAGGTAAAGCCGAGATAGCTCTTTTTTCAAAGGAAGAGAGTCTCGATCGAAAAAAAATTAATTTTAGAGTATCAGGAAAAAGAGATACAACAAATATTAAGAAGCTTAAACCTGAGAGATTAACAAAGATTAAACTTGAAAGAGAGGATGGTCCTTCCGTAGCTATAGTTTTTTCAAAACCAATAATTCAAATAGCAGATAGTGCCATTATAATAACGACAGATTTAGATACTTTAATAGAGATGGTTAATATGGTTAGCCCTGTTGAGATCAACTTTTCTCCCTCGGTCGGATGGGTTGAAAAAACAAATTACAATATTTCAATTATTTCAGATAAACTAGGACCAATTGAGGGGAAGTCCTTTTTAGACTCTACAATAAATATAGCAATTAAATCTGAAAAAGCATTAGGGTATGGGGGCTTAATTGGATATCTAAAAGAAATATATAATAATGCATTAATAAAACTCACTTCTATAAATGATGAATCAAGGTTTTTCTATTCTACTATTGATACTAACCTTAAATTTATTTTCGAAAGTATTCCAGAAGGAGCTTACAGCTTAACATTGATAAAAGATGAAGATAAAAGTGGATCATTTACTTATGGTAAAGTAATACCTTTTAAGCCGAGTGAATGGTTTTATATACATCCTGATACTTTTAATATCCGATCAAATTGGGATATAGATATTGGGACTGTAACAATAGGAGGGAAAAAATAATATGTACTGTGTAATAATGGCTGGTGGTCGAGGAACTAGATTTTGGCCTGCGAGTAGAAGAAATAATCCAAAGCAACTTTTAAATATTGTTGGAAAAACAACAATGTTGCAAATGACTGTGGATAGATTTCAAAAAATGAAAAATATTGAAGATATCTTTATTGTAACAAGTAAAGACTTGGCACCAAAAATTAAAAGAATGATTAAGGGGATAAAGGCAAAAAATATTATTATTGAACCAAGTGGAAAGAATACTGCACCTGCAATTGGATTAGCAGCTCTAAAAATTAAATCAATAAGAGAAGATGCAGTTATGGGAGTATTTCCAGCAGATCATTTAGTTATAGGAGCTCAAAAATTTGCAAAGACTGTTCGCTCTGCAATTCAAATTTCAAACAAAAATGATGCTTTAGTTACAATTGGAATTGAACCAAAATTTGCTTCTACAGGATATGGATACATTCAATTTGACCCTAATAGCCGTTTAGATTATTTAGAAGGATTTAAAGTAAAAACATTTGCTGAGAAGCCTCATAAAAAATTAGCAGAAAGATTTGTTTTAAGTGGTGACTTTCTATGGAATGGAGGGATGTTTATATGGAAAGTCAGCTCATTTTTTAATGAGTTGCAAACTCATATGGCAGAATTTAATAGCCAGCTCAAAAAAATTGAAAAAAAAATTAATTCTAATCAAGATTTTAATCGACTATGGAAAAAAATTCAACCAGAGTCTATTGATTATGGCCTAATGGAAAAGTCGGATAATATATATGTGGTTAAATCTGAATTTGAATGGAATGATTTAGGATCTTGGGATGCTGTTTTTGATGTTTCGTCAAAGACTAAAGACAAAAATGTAATTCGTGGTGAAGGTTTAGTCCTTGATGGAAAGAATAACTTGATTGAATCAAATAATCATTTTACTGCCGTAGTTGGTGTTGATAATATTGTTGTCGTTAATACTCCTGATGCAACACTTGTGATTCCTCGAGATAAAGTTGAGAATATTAAAGAATTAGTAACATACCTTGAAAAGAATAAAAAGTTAGAACTACTTTAATTAATGTTAAAAATAAAACCAGAAAAATTATTTATTCTTTTTGAAGAATTAGCAGATAAAATGAATATAAATATTGTTCAAGGAAAAGGTGATTTTATTGGTGGAATGTGTTACGTTAATGATGAATCTTATATTGTGATTAACAAAGTCAAGCCATTGGCTCAAAGGTTAAATATTCTTGGGGCTGAATTTTCTAAATTAGATTTAAATAATATTTTTGTTTCACCTGCATTACGTGATTTTATAGAAGATATGCAGCAAGATATTTTTTGAGAGGTAAAATATGGATAGATTATGGAGCCCATGGAGAATGGAGTACATTCAAAATAAAGAAGATAAGAAAGAAGGGTGTGTTTTTTGTTTAAAATCAAAACAAACAGACGATAGAGATAATTTAGTTCTTTTTAGAGGCTCAAGTTCTTTAATCTTAATGAACCTTTATCCTTATAATAATGGACATATTATGGTTTGTCCATATGATCATATTAATACAACTAAATCTTTATCTAATAAATCTATGACGGAAATTATGATGCTTGCAGATAAATCTATGGATATATTTAGAAACTTGATGGGTGCTCAAGGGTTTAATTTTGGAGCTAATATAGGTTTAGCTGGTGGCGCTGGTATCGCTGATCATATTCATTTTCATGTGGTGCCAAGATGGATTGGAGATACTAATTTTATGCCTGTATTAGGTCATACAAAAGTAATGGTTGATGAGCTAATAAATACTTACGATAAACTTAAAATTGAATTTGACAAAATAAAGTAAACTTATGGATTTTGCACAAACTTGGCTTCCTTTTATATATCTATATGGAGTTGGTGGAATTGCCTTTGTATTTGGACTTAATTTAATTCTAAGGACAAAAGCACTTCGCGTATCTTATTTTAGGCATAAAATGTGGGTATGGATATTTTTATACGGGTTTTTCTTTTATGCTGGTATACATGCTTTATTTATACTTTTAGCAATAGGAAGTAAATAATGGATATTGCTATTGGGACACAACTTGATAGAATAATTATTATTGCATACTTCGCTCTTGTTATGGGATTTGGTGCTTATTTTGGAAAATATAGTAAAACAACTTCAGATTATTTTTTTGGAGGAAGGCGATTTTCTTGGTGGCTTATTGCGATATCTATTGTTGCAACAGGTGTCGGTTCACATAGTTTTGTAAAATATTCAACAAAAGCATATCAATATGGTCTTTCTTCAACAATGACATACATGAATGATTGGTTTTTTATGCCACTATTTATGTTCGGTTGGCTACCAATTATCTATTATACAAGAATTAAATCTATTCCAGAGTATTTTGAGAGACGATTTAATCGCAAGGCGAGATATATCGCTACTTTAATGACTTTACTTTATATGATCGGCTATATTTCAATTCAATTTTTAACATTAGCAACTGCATTGTATAAAATATATGGAATACCATTAATGCTCACGGTTGTTCTTATTGCGATTGCAACAACCCTTTACATGCATTTTGGAGGACAGACTTCGGTAATATTTACTGATCTTTTTCAAGGTTTTATTCTAATTTTTGCAGGTTTGCTTCTCTTTTATTTAGGTATTCAATATTTGGGTGATAATACTGCATTGACAGGGTTTAATGCATTTTGGAAGAATTTATCACCAAATGAAAAACTGCCATTAGCACATTTTAATCATCCACCTGATTTTAATTTTGTGGGAATCTTTTGGCAAGATGGAATTGCCGGATCTGTTGGTTTTTTATTTTTGAATCAAGGATTGATAATGCGATTTATGGCTGCTAAAAGTGTAAATGAAGGAAGAAAAGCTGCCGCATTTAATGTGTTAATAATCTTACCTATATCTGCAATTGTCGTTTCAAATGCTGGATGGATTGGTAGAGCAATAACCAATGCTGTACCAAATGCACTTCCAGTTGATTTGGTCGCTAATGATATTTTTGTAGCTGTTACTAACATAGTTTCTTCACCTGGTGTATTTGGTTTTATAATTGCTGCACTTTGTGCTGCATTAATGTCTACAGCTGATACACTAGTTAATGCTTCATCTGCAATAATTGTAAATGATATTTATAGACCATTAGCAAAAAAATTAAAAAATGAGAAAGAACAATTACAACTAGCAAGATGGACTTCAATTGGAGTTAAAGTTTTAGCAGTTTCTTTAGTTCCTTTTTTTAATTCATTTGATTCAATTTATGAAGCCCATGGTTGGTTTCATTCAACATTTACACCTCCACTTGTGGTTGGAGTTTTCCTTGGAATATTTTGGAAACGATTTACGTCTGCAGCAGTTATTGCCACATTTTTAGGTGGAGCTTTCTTGATGTTGTTGGGACAAAACTATCCTGAACTTATAAGTCCTTTCTCACATGGGATTGAACTACGGCCAGGAAGAGGATATTCTTACATTGGAGCTTTATATAATATTTTTGTTTGTGCTAGTGTGGGTATTATTGTGACTTTTTTTACAAAACCTAAATCAGAAAAGCAATTATCAGGCCTTACAATTTTTGACGTTCATAATCTTAAATCTATTTATAAAGGTTCATCTGTGAATGAAGAAAAAGGTGAATCAATTAATGTGAGTTGGAAAATTAAAGAGAATGATTTAGATGTAGTCTGTTTCTCAAAAAATGATATGTCTAAAATGAAAGCAAATCCAGGAGACTTAGTCTTCATTGAAGATTCACGTTGGTGGCTAGGAGGCTTAAAATCTGCGCATTCTGTATATGGAGAGCCACATAAAAAGGATGGATTAGTATATATAAATAATAATCATTTAGATCATGGTCAATTTATAAAGGGACTTGAATTAAAAGCTGAGAAGGAAATGTAAATGTTTGGTCTCGAAAGTAAATATAATATAAATTCGCGCCGCAAATAATAATATTAAATTGCCATATTCCGGAGTAGCTCAGTTGGTAGAGCGAGTGGCTGTTAACCACCAGGTCGGGGGTTCGAGTCCCTCCTCCGGAGCAAAAGGCCCAATTTATTTTGGGCCTTTTTTTTACTATTTCTTTAACATGTTTTTCATTTAGTAATATTATATACTTGATTAGATACATAATTAGGAGATAAAAATGAAAGTAGGATTATTAGATTCAACTCTTAGAGAAGGTGAACAGTCACCAAATGTTTC